>ERZ761609.342-NODE-342-length-57927-cov-28.101431_pt1 | contig 57927 bp, 58 predicted proteins | sample MGYA00511163_ERZ761609 | MGnify/ENA primary metagenome ERZ761609 (study PRJEB28899, sample SAMN02445070) | bioreactor sludge metagenome | biome: EBPR sludge | place: Australia: Brisbane, Thorneside Wastewater Treatment Plant | collected 2011-12-16 ... | reverse complement strand
CATGGCTCCATCTTCTCAAGGAAAGGAGCCTCCTCAAAACCCGGGGCGATTCAGGGAGTTTTTCAACAGAATCGACCCGAAGCGGCCAGTCATGGCCTAACTGCTGAACACCCGACCCTCTATTCAAAGCGGACATTTAGCACCGCAGTCGTGTGATGCCAAACAGGCGCATAATCCTTCCGCCACCGGTCTCCTTTTTCATAACGTAATATAGAGCCGGTCCCTGAAAGAACCGATAAGAATCATAAAGATAGACCACCATGGCAGCCGTCTAAAAATTAATAGATGTCCGGACCCACGGGTCTCTTGAATAACTCTTAGGCATCAAGGAACCCTCGAGTGTGACTATGACTGAGTTTTTGTCTGCCGATTTCCTGAAGGTCTTTGTGCCGCTTCTCGGCGCTGTAGCCGCATGGTTTCTCAATGAGCGACGCCGCCGCGCGTGGGAAGAATACCTGCGTAAAGAGGAGCGTTACCGGGAGTTGCTTCGCACCTTGACCGGCTTCTATAGCTACGCCAGCGACTCTGAAGTCCGCCGCCAGTTTCTAGAAGAGTACAAGCAGTGTTTCCTTTACTGCAGCGACGAGGTTATTAAGGCGGCAAACCTTGCGATGGAAGGTATGGTTGAAGGAACTCACCTGCCAAATGAGGAACGACTTCAACGAATCGGCGACTTGGTCTTAGCGATTAGACGCGATCTTCTACGAAGAACTCTCACCAGCAAGACGGCACTCACGCATGAAGACTTTAGGCACGTCACCCCGGGTAAATGATGACGCCTAACCCGTCCATCAAGCAGGACGCGCTAGAGCGCGGCCCTTCTCTCAAACGCTATGCCTCTCAATTGGTGGTTGTTACCGATGGCCGTTCCTACCGAAATTACTGAGTTGATCCGAAGCAGTGGAAACAACTTTCATGCGAAGGTTGCTCGCTGGTTTGCCGACAATGGCTGGCACGTTGTCATTAGCCCCTATTACATGGATCAAACCCAGAGTAAGGCCCGTGAAATCGACCTCGTGGCTGAGAAGTTATGGCCTTTGTTAGACTCGTTTGGGCGGGCCGTCGATGACATCGCTGTGCGGTTGTTCATCGAATGCAAGTTTGTTGCTTCGGATGCCGTGTTTTGGTTCGCGGACAAAGATCGAGAGTCCGCACTTGAACTCGTGTGCTCAAATGGGCCGTTTAGGCGCGACAACTCTTACACCGAAAAGCACCACTACTTGTCTCAAAGTTCACGGGTGGCTAAGCTTTTCTCAACAAGCAATACCAAGGCCGCCGAGAACGAGCCCTTCTACAAGGCACTGAATCAATCTCTGAATGCCATGACATCCATGCGTGGCCAAGCGGTGACAGTTCCATCGGTTCGAAAATCAAGGCGGCACCCAAAGGCGGTTCTTGAATACCCGGTAGTCGTGTGCAGTTCATTTGACCGTATGTATTCTGTTGACTTCTACGCCGATTCGGCGCCACAACCAATCCAAGAAAATTTTCAGCTTGAGGTCAGTTACGCGTACATCGATCGAAATGAGTGCCAACGCAATGACTACTTCCTACTCGATTTCGTCGCCTTCGACAAACTCGCTGAGTTTGGAAAAGCCATAGATGACGGTGCGCGAGCTGCAGCGTTTCTAGCGGGTGATTGAATGCCAGTTCTTCTGTGGTCCTTTCCCTGTATGCAAATCGGTGCGGAACCACCGAGGCATACCCTCTCGGTCAACCGGACGCCCTGCAAGCGCAGCTTGCAGGTTCCCTCCGCGTTACGCGCTCCGGTCGCCGGCTTCCGCTTCTGGCCGGCTGCAGTCAGTCGTAGTTGGTTGTCGTGCCCAGCAAAGGCAACCAAACAAGCGCCGGTCAACCCTCCGCCACCACCGCCAGCACAGCCTCCCCATACGCTTCCAGTTTCTTCGTCCCCAGCCCCGAGATCTCGCCCAGCTCCGCCAGCGAGGCGGGCCGGCGTGCTGCGATCTCGCGCAGCGTGGCGTCGTGCAGGATGACGTAGGCGGGGACACCCTTTTCGTTGGCGGTTTCGCGGCGCCAGGCGCGCAGGGAGAGGAACAGCGGATCTTCGTCGTTGTGGACGCCTTCGCCCGAACTGGGTGCGAAGCGCGATTTCCTGCTGCGCGCCGGGCGCACTTCGATGGCGCGCAGCATCACGGTTTCCTCACCCTTCAGCACTGGCTTGGCGGCCTGGGTGAGCTTCAACGCACCGTAGGCGGTGTGATCGACCTCCAATAATCCGCGCACCACAAGTTGGCGCAGCACGGCACGCCAGACCTTGTCGGTCTGGCTGGCGCCGATTCCGAACACGCTCAACTGGTTGTGGCCGAAGCGGTCGATTTTCTCGGTGGTCTTGCCCAGCAACACGTCGAGCACGTGGCCGGCGCCGAAGCGCTGGCCGGTGCGGTAGACGGTTGAGAGCAGCTTTTGCGCGGCTTCGGTGCCGTCCCACAGCGTGGGCGCGTAGAAATAGGGTCAGACACCATACTGCTTTCGAATAGCTACTAAGCCGCCTGCGCCAGCGTGAAATCAACCCGAACCTTGTCGAACGGGCATACGATTTTTCCGCTCTCGGTTTTCTCCAGCAGCCCGGTTCCCAGCAGGGCATGCACGTCGCGGTGTACGGATTTGACGTCGCGTTCCAGCCTGCGGGCAAGTTCGCGCAGGCTCATTTCGCCGGCGCCGCTCATGGCTTCCAGCACGCCCCAGCGCTTGGGGCTGATTTCCGAGAACAGCAGTTCGGGGCTGGCGTAGCTGAAGGTGAATTGCTGGGCGCGCCCGGATTTGGCGGCCTGACGTATGCCTTTTGCACCCGCTCTGAGCGCGGCTTTCCAATCGGGATTGATTTCGATAACGGCGGTTTTCATTCAACTCTCCTTTCCACTTCTGCCAGGAAATCGTCCAGCAGTTGGTCGATGGAAACAAATCGGTATACGGACTCTTTCCCATCCAGATGCTTGTGGTCACCCTTGCCGCGCTCATTGTCGAAGCCGACGAGGCGCTTGCCATCCAGGATATAGACCAGGCGATACTTGAAGGCATGGTCGCAGGGCGGCACCGGGCAATGCAGCTTCCATATTTTCATCTCGACCAGCCCGCCGTTGGATAGGCGCTGGCGGTGCTGCTTGAGCAGTTCGGCCTTCATGTTGGCATTTTTGACAACAATATGAACGGAGTCAAGCTGGCCGCCAGGAATCGGGCTGAATCTTCTGAGCGGAACAGCGCCCTCACCCCTCCGCCACCACCCCCAGCACGGCCTCGCCGTACGCTTCCAGCTTCTTCGTCCCCAGCCCCGAGATCTCGCCCAGTTCCGCCAGCGTGGCGGGGCGGCGGGCGGCGATCTCGCGCAGGGTGGCGTCATGCAGGATGACGTAGGCGGGGACGCCTTTTTCGTTGGCGGTTTCGCGGCGCCAGGCGCGCAGGGAGAGGAACAGCGGATCTTCGTCGTCGTGGACGCCGGCGCCTGAACTGGGCGCGAAACGGGATTTCCTGCCGCGCGCCGGACGCACTTCGATGGCGCGCAGCATGACGGTTTCCTCGCCCTTCAGCACCGGCCTGGCGGCCTGGGTGAGCTTCAACGCGCCGTAGGCGGTGTGGTCGACTTCCAGCAAGCCGCGCACCACCAGCTGGCGCAGCACGGCGCGCCAGACCTTGTCGGTCTGGCTGGCGCCGATGCCGAACACGCTCAACTGGCTGTGGCCGAAGCGGTCGATCTTCTCGGTGGTCTTGCCGAGCAGCACGTCGAGCACGTGGCCGGCGCCGAAGCGCTGGCCGGTGCGGTAGACGGTGGAGAGCAGCTTTTGCGCGGCTTCGGTGCCATCCCACAGCGTGGGCGGATTGAGGCAGACGTCGCAGTTGCCGCAGGGCTGGCTGGCTTCGCCGAAATAGCTCAAGAGCGCGACGCGGCGGCAGCTCGCCGCCTCGCACAGGCCGACCAGCGCGTCGAGCTTGGCGTGGCCGATGCGCTTGTGGGCGTCCTCGGCCTCGCCTTCGTCGATGAAGCGGCGCTGCGTGACGACGTCCTGCAGGCCCCACGCCATCCACGCCTCGGCGGGCTCGCCGTCGCGCCCGGCGCGGCCGGTTTCCTGGTAGTAGCCTTCGACCGAACGCGGCAGGTCGAGGTGGGCGACGAAGCGTACGTCGGGCTTGTCGATGCCCATGCCGAACGCCAGCGTGGCGACCATGATCACGTCTTCGTCGCGCAGGAATCTTTCCTGATGGCGGCGGCGGGTGTCGTTGTCCATGCCGCCGTGGTAGGGCAAGGCGGCGAGGCCGGCCTGCTTCAGCGCGTCGGCGGTTTCCTCGACCTTCTTGCGCGTGCTGCAGTAGACGATGCCGGCTTCGCCCTTGTGTTCGGCGAGGAAATCGAGCAGCTGGCGGCGCGGCTCGGATTTTTCGGCAATGCGGTAGCGGATGTTGGGGCGGTCGAAGCTGGCGATGAACACGCGCGCGGCGCCGAGGTCGAGCCGGGTGAGGATTTCGGCGCGCGTCGCGGCATCCGCCGTGGCGGTGAGCGCGATGCGCGGCACCTCGGGAAAGCGCTCGTGCAGCGCCGACAGGCCGAGGTATTCCGGGCGGAAATCGTGCCCCCATTGCGATACGCAGTGCGCTTCATCAATGGCAAATAGCGCGACGCGGGCCTGTTCGAGCAGGCTCTGGAAGCGCGGCGTCAGCAGGCGCTCCGGGGCGACGTAGAGCAATTTCAATTGCCCGGAGGCGAATTCGCGCTCGACCTGCGCGGCCGCCGCGCCGTCCAGACTCGAATTCAGGAACGCCGCCGCGATGCCGAGTTCCTGCAGCGCGGCGACCTGGTCCTGCATCAGCGCGATCAGCGGCGACACCACCACCGCGCAGCCTTCGCGCAGCAGCGCCGGAATCTGGAAGCACAGCGACTTGCCGCCGCCGGTCGGCATCAGCACCAGCGCGTCGCCGCCCGCCGCGACGGTGTCGACGATGGACGCCTGCTCGCCGCGGAACGCGGGGTAGCCGAAAACGCGGTTGAGCAGGCTTAAGGGGGTGTCGGGCATGAAAATACGTCTGGCAAGCGATGTGTCACATTGGCTATAATTGTGTCACGTTTTGCCCCTTTGGAGGCTGCCCATGAAAACCCTGACCATCCGCGAAGCCCGAGAAGGCCTGTCGCACCCCGACCAGATGTTCGCCGACGCCGACGAAGTGCTGGTGGTACGTCATGGTGAGCCGGTGGCGCGCATCCTGCCGGTCGAACCGCGCAAGAAAGCATTTCGTTCGCTCGCCGCATTTCGTGCCAGCCAGCCGTTCCAGGAAATTCCCAGCGAAGTCCTGATCAGCGAAGACCGTGAAGATCGCTTCTGATGATTTATGTCGATACCAGCGCGCTGGTGAAGCGCTACCTCAGCGAAGCAGGCAGCGACACATTTGACGCTTTCTTCCTGGCCCGGGCACCGCTCGCAATCAGTCGGCTGACTGTTGTCGAAATGCGTTGCGCGCTCGCGCGACGCCGCCGCAACCAGCAGATAACAACCGAGCTCGAAGCGCAGGTGCTCGAGGCCTTCAGACTGGATGTGCAGGACGGCGCCCTCGCGGTCTCGTCTTTCCTGGAGGACGACCTGACGCTGGCTTACCACCTGATGGACGAAGTCGCCGATCTGCCTTTGCGTACGCTCGACGCGCTGCACCTCGCTGTCGCGCGTCGCCAAGCCATTCCGGAATTTTCTACCGCCGACAAAAAACAGGCCGAAGCCGCTCAAAAACTCGGCTTTGCGCTCCACCGTTTCGATTGACCCCAGCCACCATGAATACCGAAAACACCGCTCCCCTGCAAGACGAGAACCAGATCATCATGGAGCGCCGCACCAAGCTCGCCGCGATCCGCGAACAAGGCGTCGCCTTCCCCAACGACTTCGAGCGCCACGACTACGCCGGCAAGCTCGCACACGAACACGGCGAGAAATCCAAGGAAGCGCTGGAAGCCGAAGCCGTCCAGGTGCAGCTCGCCGGCCGCATGATGCTGAAGCGGGTGATGGGCAAGGCCAGTTTCGCCACCCTGCAGGACATGAGCGGGCGCATCCAGGTCTACGTGTCCAACGACCTCACCGGCAGCGAATCGCACGACGCCTTCAAGCATTGGGATCTGGGCGATTTCATCGGCGTCGCCGGCACCCTGTTCAAGACCAACAAGGGTGAGCTGACCATCCAGGCAAAATCGATCCGCCTGCTGTCGAAGGCGCTGCGTCCGCTGCCGGAGAAATTCCACGGTCTCGCCGACCAGGAGCAGAAATACCGCCAGCGCTACCTCGACCTCATCACCAACGAAGCCGCGCGCGAGACCTTCATGCGCCGCTCGAAAATCATCCAGGCGATCCGCGAGTTCATGACCGGCCACGGCTTCCTCGAAGTCGAGACGCCGATGATGCACCCGATCCCCGGCGGCGCCGCGGCGAAGCCTTTCGCCACCCATCACAACGCGCTCGACATGGAACTGTTCCTGCGCATCGCGCCCGAGCTGTATCTGAAGCGCCTGGTGGTCGGCGGCTTCGAGAAGGTGTTCGAGATCAACCGCAACTTCCGCAACGAAGGGCTGTCGACGCGGCACAACCCCGAGTTCACCATGATGGAGTTCTACGAGGCCTACCGCGAATACCGCTACCTGATGGACTACACCGAGGCGCTGATCCGTCACACCGCGGTCGCCGCTACCGGCTCCACCACGGTCGTCTATCAGGGCAACGAAATCGAACTCGGCAAGCCGTTCGACCGCCTCACCATCGTCGAGGCGATCCGCAAATACAATCCCCAGTACACGGTCGAACAGCTGAACGACCGCGACTGGCTGATCGCGCAGTTCGTGGCGATGAAGGCGAAGTACCGCGCGCAGGACGGCATCGGCGGACTGCAACTCTCCTTCTTCGAGGAGACCACCGAAGCGCTCTTGATCCAGCCCACCTTCATCATCGACTACCCGGCCGAAGTCTCGCCGCTGGCGCGCCGCTCCGACAGCCAGCCCGACATCACCGAGCGCTTCGAACTGTTCATCACCGGTCGCGAGATGGCCAACGGCTTCTCCGAGCTGAACGACGCCGAGGACCAGGCCGAGCGCTTCATGGAACAGGTGCGGCAGAAGGAGGCCGGCGACGAGGAGGCGATGCACTACGATGCCGACTTCATCCGCGCGCTGGAGCATGGCCTGCCGCCCACCGGCGGCTGCGGCATCGGCATCGACCGCCTGGTGATGCTGCTGACCGATTCGCCAAGCATCCGCGACGTCATCCTCTTCCCGCAAATGCGGCGCGAAGCCTGATCGCCCCATGGGGCAATACGCGCTCAAGATCGGCCTGTCAGCGCTGATCCTCGTCGCCATTGCCGAACTGGCCAAGCGCAGCACCTTCTGGGCGGCAGCGCTGGCGTCCCTGCCGCTCACTTCGCTGCTTGCGTTCGTTCTGCTGTATCTCGACACCGGCGACGTGCAGAAGGTCGCCGCGCTCTGCAACGGCATTTTCTGGCTGGTGCTGCCTTCGCTGCTGCTGTTCGTGCTGCTGCCCATTCTGCTGCGCAGCGGCTGGGGGTTCTGGTTCAGCCTGGCCGTTTCAAGCGCCGCGACCGCGCTGGCCTATCTCGGTACGATCAAGCTGCTGAGCATGTTCGGCATTCGTCTGTAAGGCGTGCCCGCAGGCCCGTCCATGCGTGATCGCTTCCGGTAAAATCGTGTCTTCCGGCCATTTTCATCATCAATCATTTTTACGAGTCACCCCATCATGACCGACGCCTTCAACACCCACGATTCCTTCACCACCGGCACAGGCGGCCATCGCTTCGCCTCGCTGAAGAAGCTCGAGACCGCGCTGGGCGTGTCGGTGGCGCGGCTGCCGGTGTCGATCCGCATCGTGCTGGAGTCGGTGCTGCGCAACTGCGACGGCGTGAAGGTGACGCCCGGGCATGTGAAGCAGCTGGCCGGCTGGAAGCCGAACGCCGAACGCACCGAGGAAATCCCCTTCACCGTGGCGCGCGTGATCCTGCAGGACTTCACCGGCGTGCCGCTCTTGGCCGACCTCGCCGCGATGCGCTCGGCGGCGCAGAAGCTGGGCAAGGATCCGGAGAAGATCGAGCCGCTGGTGCCGGTCGACATGGTGGTCGACCACTCGGTCCAGGTCGATGCCGCGGGCACACATGACGCGCTCGACCTCAACATGAAGATCGAATTCGAGCGCAACCGTGAGCGCTACCAATTCCTCAAGTGGGGCATGCAGGCTTTCGACACCTTCAAGGTGGTGCCGCCCGGTGTCGGCATCGTCCACCAGGTCAACATGGAATACCTGGCGCGCGGCGTGATGGAAAAGGACGGCATGGCCTACCCCGACACGCTGGTCGGCACCGATTCGCATACCACGATGATCAACGGCCTCGGCATCGTCGCCTGGGGCGTCGGCGGCATCGAGGCGGAAGCGGCGATGCTCGGCCAGCCGGTGTATTTCCTCACCCCCGATGTTGTCGGCGTCAACCTCAGGGGCGCGGCCAGGCCCGGCGTCACCGCCACCGACGTGGTGCTGACCGTCACCGAGATGCTGCGCCGCGCGAAAGTCGTCGGCAAGTTCGTCGAGTTCTTCGGCGAGGGCGTGGCCGCCATGTCGGTGACCGACCGCGCAACCATCGCCAACATGGCGCCCGAATACGGCGCGACCATGGGCTTCTTCCCGGTCGACGAAGCCACCTGCCAGTACTTCGCCGCGACCGGAAGAAGCGCGGATCAGGTCGATCTGATCCGCGCCTACTACCAGGCGCAGGGTCTGTTCGGCGTCCCCAAGGCGGGCGACATCGATTATTCGCAGGTGCTGGAACTCGACCTCTCAACCGTTGAACCCAGCGTCGCCGGCCCCAAGCGGCCGCAGGATCGCATCGCGCTGGCCGGGCTGAAATCCGCATTCTCCGGCCTGATGGACAAGGCTGTGGCCGACGGCGGCTACGGCAAAGCCGGCGAACTGGGCCGGCGCCATGCCCTGCCCGCTTCGAACCACAACCCCGTCGATCTCGCCGGCGGTGGCAACCAGGACGAGCCCACGCCAGTTCCCGCGTCAGAGGAGGAGATGCTCGACAGCCACCCCTCGCCCGACCACGTCGTGGCCGACCCCAACACCGTGTTCAAGAACGGCAACGGCAGCCTTGGCCATGGCGACGTCGTGATCGCCGCGATCACCTCCTGTACCAACACCTCCAACCCCGGCGTGATGCTGGCCGCCGGCCTGCTGGCGAAGAAAGCCGCCGCACTCGGCCTGAAGCCGCCCGCGCACGTCAAGACCTCGCTCGGCCCCGGCTCGCGCGCGGTCACCGAATACCTGAACAAGGCCGGGCTGATGGACGCGCTGGAGCAAGTCGGCTTTTCCGTGGTGGGCTACGGCTGCACCACCTGCATCGGCAACTCCGGCCCGCTGAAGCCGGAGATCGACAAAGCCATCGCCGACAACGATCTGGTGGTCGCGTCGGTGTTGTCGGGCAACCGCAACTTCGAGGCGCGCGTGCACCAGGCGGTCAAGGCCAACTTCCTGATGTCGCCGCCGCTGGTCGTCGCCTTTGCGCTGGCCGGCCGCGTCGACATCGACTTCGAGAAAGAGGCGCTCGGCACCGGCAAGGATGGCCGGCCGGTGTACCTGAAAGACCTGTGGCCCAGCGCCGCCGACATCGCCGCCGTGATGGGCACCGCCACCGACGCGGCCGCCTACCGCAAGATCTACGCCGACGTCGGCGCCGACAATCCATTGTGGGACGCCGTCTCTGCCCCCACCGGCACGGTCTACGAGTGGGACGCGAAATCGACCTACATCCAGCAGCCGCCGTTCTTCGCGGGCAGCAAGGCAGTCAGCGGCGGCATCCGCGGCGCCCGGGCGCTGGCGATCTTCGGCGATTCGGTCACCACCGACCACATCAGCCCGGCCGGCGGCATCAAACCGACCTCGCCGGCCGGCCTCTACCTCACCGAACACGGCGTGCAGAAGGCCGACTTCAACAGCTACGGCGCACGGCGCGGCAACCACGAAGTCATGATGCGCGGCACCTTCGCCAACGTGCGCATCAAGAACCTGATGATCCCCGGCTCCGAGGGCGGCGTCACGCTGAAAGGCGGCGAACAGAAACCGATCTACGACGCCGCCATGCAATACCAGGCTGAGGGCATGCCGCTGATGATCTTCGCTGGCGAGGAATACGGCACGGGCTCTTCCCGCGACTGGGCGGCCAAGGGCACCACGCTGCTCGGCGTGAAGGCGGTCGTCGCCAAGAGCTTCGAGCGCATCCATCGCGCCAACCTCGCCGGCATGGGCGTGCTGCCCTGCCAGTTCAAGGATGGCGTCGATGCGGCCAGCCTGAAACTTGACGGCAGCGAAACCTTCGACCTCGAAGGCACCGAAGCCGGCATCGCCCCGCAACAGGACGTCACGCTGGTGATCCACCGCGCCACGGGCGGCACCGAACGCGTCGCCCTCAAGCTGCGCATCGATACCCCGATCGAGGTCGAGTATTACAACAAGGGCGGCATCCTGCCGTTCGTGCTGGGCCAGTTGCTGGGTTAAGCCTGCGGGTCTTCAGTGCCAGCGCGCCATGAATGGGTCGCTGGCGCGCACGACTCTCCCGGTTCGTGCCGTGAATCCTTACCCGTTGGACCTGCGCAGGAGTCGCCCATGAAACGCACAGCACTTTCCGTCTTCCCCATCCTTGCTGTCGTATTGCACACGGGCTGTAGCGATGACCGGCCGCTGACCTATCAGGCCCGCATCAAACCGATCCTCGATACCCATTGTGTGTCGTGCCATGTGCCCGGCAAACCGGGGTATGAACAGTCCGGCCTGCGTCTCGACAGCTATGAAGCGCTGATGAAGGGCGCCAGGCTCAACCCGGTGGTGCGCCCCGGCTCCAGTTTGAGCAGCACCCTGCACCGGGTGGTATCCGGCCAGCTCGACCCGTCAATCCGCATGCCGCACGGCGGGCCCATACTATCGGAAGAGAACGCACGCATGATTGGTGCCTGGATCGACCAGGGGGCGAAGTACTGACGCATGTCCGGAATGTCCATGGAATGCATGCGACGCAAGCAGCCCGATTGTCAAGCGCGTCAGGCGACCGTTATTGATAGCGGGAACCAACCGGGCAGCGGGTGCGGGCGGCGGATTGATTGCGTACAGTTTCAGCAGCCCTGCTGCGGCTGCGTCCGCTAGAAATTGAACCGCCAATCGAAGAAGGCCACTACCTGGTCCGGTGGCAAGGGCCTGGCGACGACATAACCCTGGATTTCGTCGCAGCCGCTCTGCCGCAAAAAGGCCACCTGACCGGCCTGTTCGACCCCTTCGGCCACCACGCGCAGCTTCAGGGCATGGGCCAGGCGGATGATGGCGTTGACGATTTCAGCGTCGTCGCTATCGGTCAGCACATCGCTCACGAAACTCTTGTCGATTTTCAGCGCATCGATCGGCATGCGCTTCAACTGGCCGAGGTTGGAATACCCCGTGCCGAAATCGTCAATGTAAACGTGCAGCCCGCGCTGGCGCAGTGCCTCGAGCATGCCGAAGCTGCGTATGGGGTTATCCATCGCCGCGCTCTCGGTCACTTCCAGCTGCAAATACGCGGGGGGCATTCCGGTTTCCGTCAGGATGGCATCGATGTCGTCGATCAGGCGCACATCGGAAAACTGCCGCGGCGACAGGTTGACGGCCACCGGCGGCGGATCGCATCCGGCATCGCGCCAGACGATCCACTGTTCGCACGCCGCCCGTACCACCCAGCGGCCCAGCGGGACGATAAGGCCGGTTTCCTCGGCCACCGGGATCAACTGTTCGGAGCCGACGCTAAAGCCCACGCGGGGAAGCCAGCGAACCAGCGCCTCCAGCCCCACCACCTGGCCGCTGGCAAGATCGACCTTGGGCTGGTAGGCCAGCGCCAGTTCGTTGCGTTCGAGCGCCTGGCGCAAACCGCTTTCCAGTGTCTGCAACTGCTGCGCCACCGTGTTCAATTCGTCGCTGAAGTACTCGATGCCGCTGCGGCGATGCTTGGCCTGGTACATCGCCAGATCGGCCTGGCGCAGCAGGGTATGGGCGTCGAGTCCGTCGTCCGGATACACGCTGATGCCGATGCTGGCGCCGATGGCGTAACGCCGCTGCGCGAGCTTGAAGGGCTTGGCCAGTGCCTGGAGCAGCTTGTGCGCCACCCGGCTGGCCGCCCGCGCGGCCGGCGCATGGGTCAGAATGACGGCGAATTCGTCGCCACCCAGGCGGGCGACGAAATCATCGGCACGCAGCTGTTCGTCCAGCCGGTTGGCGACGATACACAGCACCTGATCGCCCACCTCGTGCCCCTGCGAGTCGTTGATGTGCTTGAAGCGGTCGAGGTCGATGAACAGCAGCGAAACCTGGGATTTTTCACGCTGCGCGCGCGCCAGCGCATGGCCGAGGAAATCCTGGAAATACGAGCGATTGGGCAGGCCGGTGAGCGGATCGTGATTGGCCAGCATGTCGAGCCGCAATTCGGAATAGCGGCGCTCGGTCAGGGCGGCCGACACGAACAGGCCGCCCAGCGCCATCGTCACCATGCTGACTTGCAACGCGAACACATCGCGCGGTATCGCGACACCGGCAAGGCCGCCGTAGGAGGCAACCGCCACGCCCAGCACGATGAGCGCCGACAGGAAAATCGCCAGGCTCGCGCCGGTCACCGAAAAACGCAGCGCGGCCCACAGCACCGCCGGCATCATCACGAACAGGACAATTTCGGCTGGCCGCAAAGGCTCGACGTACTCCATCATCGCCAGCGTCAGCGCCAGCATGCCGAGCATCAGCACCAGGCCTTCCAGCCGTGCGCCTCTGTTGGTCGGCAATAAATCCCAGCGTGTCGCCGTCAGCAGCAGCGGTGCAATCAGGTACACCCCCAGCAGATCGCCCAGCCACCATACCCACAAGCCCCCCAATACCGTGTCGGCCGGCAGGTGGCCCAAGAAATAGAGGCTGAGCATGCCCGTCAGTGCGCTTAGCGCGCAGCCCAGCGGAGCGGCCACCAGCGCAAATTTGGCGACACTGGGCACATAGTCGAGGGTGGCGCTGAAAGGCTGCAGGTAGCGCGGCAGATAGCCGATGATCCACGCTTCCGCAGCCGCGCCGAGCGCAAAGCTGGATGCCTCGTCCGGCGACAGGGCCAGGCTGTTGATCGCGAACGATCCCAGTGCCGTCCCCGCCACGCCTGCCGCGCCAAAGCGCAGGCTCGCCATGGCGCCAATGCCGGCAGCCAGCCAGACGGCGGCGACCACGTCGGCAATGTATGCCGCAAGCTTGAGACTGAGCCAGCCTGCCAGCGCATACGCCAGCGCCGTCAGTCCGGCGATCAGCACAAAGCGCCTGACCTCGGGGAAACCCGGCAGCGGCAGGCGGGCCAAGATGCGAAAGCCTGCCTATTGCACGGGATCGAGTTCGGCGCGCACCGACTCCAGCGCGTCCTTGAGGGTTTCCTCGGACAGTCCGTTGAGCTGCTCCGCCAGCATTTCGGCGGCATCGATGGTATCGGCTTCATCCGGCAGGCTGTCGGTGTCGAGATTGGCCACGAACACAGCCGCCGCTCCCGTCACCTGCAACAGCTGGCGGCGCTCGTTCATCAGCATTTCGATTTCGTCACGCAACAGGCGGATTTCGTCTTCTTTCATGGCGTGCAGGGTCATGCTTGTCTCCGTATTTACTACCTTGGTCAGCCAAACAGAGTTAACACTCCGGTGTAGCCATACAATCGGTTGTGGGAAATTTCACCGTTGGCAAAGAACCCCACCAGCGGAAAATCACCGAGGGCGTCGCGAATCAGCTCCATTTCCCGATTCGGCGCGCCGAACATGTGCCGGCCGCGCCCCAGGCAGGAATAATACACGCCACCCCGGATCGGCGAATCCAGCTGCGCCCCGATGGCTTGCAGCATCCGCAGCAGGTCGTCTTCGGCGGTTTGGCGGTCGCGGCGGCAGAACAGCAGCTCATCCCCCGGCTCGACATACTCGCCGATCGCCACCAGATGGTTCTGCGGATCGACGCCGAGAATATTGCGCACCAGATAATCGCCGGTATCCGATCCACGTACCGGCAGGCCGACGAAAATATAGCCGGCCGCGCGCCGCAGATCGTGCGCCAGGACTTCGCCGATCTCCTCCTTCATCACGTCCAGCGCCGGTCGGTTATCCAGGCCGCCGACGACGTTCTTGTTGGCGGCAGTGATGCGGTGGCGCGGCCCCAGCGGCGAAATGCCTTGCGTCAGCCGCGTCGCCAGCTTAACCCGTTCGCCGAATAGCACGCCTGACAGGCCGCCGCTCACCACGCCGTCGCTGATCTGTGCCGTCTCGCCGCGCGAGCTCGACAGCCCGCCGACGACAAAACTGCCCGACACGTGCGCGGAGAGGCCTTCGATCAGTTCCTGAACTTGCGTGTTCGCCGGGTCGCCATGCACCATCGCGACATACGCATCCGGCGGCTGCGCAGCGATGTCCTGCAGCGTGCGCACTACCGGCAGCATGCTGAAATCGGCCGGCGCAAACTCACCCAACATCACCGCTATCGCCGGCTCTTCCAGATATTCCACACCGGTGGCGCAGATCCCCACGCCCACACTGCCGGTCCAGTGCATCACCCCGGTCGCGCTTTTGAAAAACGCCAGGATCGCGGCGAGCTCGCCGGCGAAGGCATCCGATACATACAGGAATCCCAGCGTCGCCGTGGAGGGAATCGCGCCTAGCTGGCCGATGCAGGTCTGCGCGGCGCGAACCCAGTCGGCATCAGCGGCATGGGCGAATTTGAAAGGAGTATTCATAAGATATCAATCAGGAATCCCGTCAGTCCGGCATGCCGGCCATGGATGATGGCATTGCGCCGCGCACCACGACAGGACGGGCGCAATGCGATGCATCAGTAGCCGGTTCTGCTGCTATGCGGTAATTCGCCCTCGCCAAAGAAATTCCACAACAGATGCGCAACCACTTCGGGCGCAATCACGGTGTGCTGGTTGTGCGCGTCCTGCAGCGCGATTCGCAGCTTTTTGCGTAATTCGGGGTCGCCGGTCAGGTCGAAAATGACGTCGACCTTTGCGCCGAGCGTCACCACTTCCATCGCGTCCTTGAATACCGGCACCTTGCTGTGCATGAATCCAAGCGCAACCGGCGACTCCAGGTCGCGCGACGCGACAGCGACAATTTCGACGTTGACGCGTTCTTCCTGGATTTTTGCCAGGAAATGTTCCGCAAATTTTTCCCCGACATCGCCCAGGCCCAGCAGGGCGACTCTCACAATATGACTCATGAACAACTCTCCTCGTATCAGTTATGGTTGGCAACAGCAGAATTCGTTGTTTTATTGATCGAGCGGCCCGGATCAGCGGGTCACCCGTCGCGCGTTTCAAGCGCATTTGAAGCATACGTACCCCGCCCCTGCCTGTCGATACCGGCCTGCCGCCGGCAATGTGGCGGGACGCAAGCCGCCCGTGCAGCTTCATGCCCGGCGGGCCCCGCGATATGATGCAGGCTGTCGACTCGCCTCCTCCCCCATGTCAGACCTTTCCCCGCTCCACCCGCCACTCATCCCCTACGCCAGCGGCATGCTGGAAACCGCCGGCGTCCACCGCATCTACTGGGAAACGTCCGGCAACCCGGACGGCATCCCGGTATTGTTCGTGCACGGCGGCCCCGGCTCCGGCACCTCGCCCAACCAGCGGCGCTTCTTCGATCCGGCCCGCTACCGCATCGTCCTGTTCGACCAGCGCGGCAGCGGCCGCTCGACCCCGCATGGCGAGCTCGCCGACAACACCACGCCGCACCTGATCGCCGACATGGAAGCGCTGCGCGTCGAACTCGGCATCGACAGCTGGCTGGTATTCGGCGGATCGTGGGGTTCGACCCTGGCGCTGGCCTACGCCGAGGCCCATCCGCAACGCTGTCGCGGGCTGGTGCTGCGCGGGATATTCCTGTGCCGCAAGAGCGAGATCGACTGGTTTCTCAACGGCATCCGCACCTTCTTCCCCGAAGCACAGCACAAGCTCGCGGAATTCATCCCCGATAGCGAGCGCCACGATCTGCTCGGCGCCTACCACCGCCGCCTGATCGATCCGGACCCGGCCGTGCACCAGCCGGCAGCCCATGAGTGGGCCACTTTCGAGGCGTCCTGCTCGACCCTGCTGCCCAGCCCGGAACTCGTCGCCGCGTTCGGCCGCGACAAGACCGCACTTTCGCTTGCAAGGATCGAGGCGCACTATTTCGTGAATGACATCTTCCTGCCCGACAACAGCCTGCTCGACAACGTCGGGCGATTGCGCGCCATTCCCGCCGTCATCGTACAAGGGCGCTACGACGCCGTCTGCCCGATCGTGTCGGCCGACGAACTGGCACACGCCTGGCCCGAGGCCCGCTATGTGATCGTGGCGGATGCCGGCCACTCGGCCTTCGAACCGGGCATCTGTCGCGAACTCGTCGCCGCATGCGACCGTTTTGCCCGGACCGGAGCCTTCGACTGATGGCGCTGTCACCCTACGTCTTCGATGCCAGCGCCGAGAACTTCAACCGGCTGGTGCTGGAAAACTCGCACAAGGGTCCGGTGCTGGTGCACTTCTGGACCCCGAAGGCCGGGCCCTGCTTCATTTTGATGCCGCGCCTGGTGAAGCTTGCCGCCGAATACGGCGGCAAGTTTCTGCTCGTCATGCTGAACGCCGAGGAGCTGCCGGAGCTGGCGCGGCGCTTCAGCGTCAACTCGGTGCCGACGGTGAAGTTTTTCTGGCGCGGCGAGGTCGCCCACACGATCCACGGCGCCGACCCCGACAGCAGCTTCCGTGAAGTGCTCGACCGCTTCATCGCCGGCGACGCCAACCGTGCCCACGCGCTGGGCGTGGCGGCCTGGCAGGCGGGCAACCGTCCGCAGGCGCGCATGCTGCTCGCCAACGCGGCGATGGCGGAGCCCACCAATCTGACGATCCCGCGCGACCTCGCCAAACTGTTATGGGCCGAGGGCGAAGGCGAACAGGCGTTGAAACTGCTCGACAGCCTGCCGCCCGAGGCACGCGCCGACGCTGTCATTGCGCCGCTGTACGCGCATTTGAATCTGGCGGAAACCGCACGCCTGGCGATGCCGCTGGCCGATCTCGATGCACGTCTCACTCACGATGCCGACGACCTCGCTGCCCGCTATCAACGCGCAGCGGTACGGCTGGCAGGCGACGATTTTTCCGGCGCCATGGCGGATCTGCTGGCCATTGCGCGCGCCGACCGCGGCTTCCGCAACGACATCGGCCGCACCAGCCTGCTTGCCCTGTTCGACCTGCTGGGCGGCGCGCATCCGCTGACGCGGCAATACCGCCAGGCGCTGTCCGAATCACTGCATTGAAATTCGATCATCCCGCCTTCGCACCCTACCGGGCGCTGATCGATGCGCTGGAACTCGCCCGTTCCCTGCCTGCGCTCGAAGCGCTCAACGCGCAGGCCGCCGCACGTGGCACACTGCAGGCACGCGGGCTGCCGCTGCGTTTCTGCGCTCCCGGCGACCACCTGTCCGCGCGCGATTACGAAACCCATATTCTGCACACCGGCCAGGTGCCGACCCGCGCCGACACCTGGCACGACGTGCTCAACGCACTGGTGTGGTTGCGCTTCCCGCGCTTCAAGGGAGCGCTGAATGCTGCCCATGGCGATGCCATCGCAGTCGAGACCGATGCCAGGCGCGGGCGCCGCCGCGACGCCCTGACAATGCTGGATGAATCCGGAGTATGGGTGATCAGCCGCGATCCGGCCTTGTCCGAACTGCTGGCCGGGCGCGCCTGGCACACCCTGTTGTGGCAGGCGCGTGATCGCGTGGAAGGAGAAATGCACTTCGTGGTGGTCGGCCATGCGCTGCTGGAGAAGGCGCTTGCGCCCTATCCGGCCATGACGGGGAAATGCCTGGTGCTGGTTGCAGACTCACCCGACCTCGACGCCGCGGACGCCCGGGCTGCGCAGGAACTCGGCGCCATCGACTCCCCACGTCTGTTGCCCCCGCTGCCGGTCCAGGGAATCCCGGGCTGGGACCCGGCCAACGCCGACGCCGCGTACTACGCCAACCAGGACGTCTTCCGCCCGCCGCGCCAGATCAGCCCGCCGCCGCCGGCAACTCGCCCCCCGCCACCCATGCCTGCGCCATTTCCAGATCGTCGAACAGACGGATATCCGCCGCCATGAACAGGCGGTTGATCCACATGCTCCACGCCACCCACTGGTCGCCGGTCAGGATCGCGATACGGTCGAAATCGTTCTTGTGCTCACGGGAAAACTTCAGCTCCTCCCACGCCACGTCCAGACTGTACGACAGCATGTCGCGCAGATCGAACAGCAGATTGACCGTGCCCTGAAACTGGATGCCGTAGCACACCGCCTGCTCGAATTCGCGGGTATCGTCGAGCGTGAACTGCCCCATTACGGTAACCGCAATCTGGTTGTCTTTGACGTCAAGGCTGATCATCGATGTCTCCTGTGATTGTGTCTCTAACTATAGTGAATCGGGGCGCGAGGGCGCGGATGCGCGTACCGCCAGGATGCCCGCCAGCGCCACCACCGCCATGCCGATCCAGGCCGGTAATGGCAGCCGCTCGCCGAACAGCAGCACGTCATACACTGCCGCAAATCCCACCGTGGTGTAGGCCAGCGCGCCCACGGTGAGCGTGCGCCCGCGATGGTAGGCGCGCGTCAGCGCCAGCTGCGCCAGCGTGGCGGTCACGCCGATGCCGATCAGCCATGGCCAGTCGCCGGGCTGGGGGCGATGAAATCCGGCCACTGCCATCCACGCGCCGCCCCCCACGGTCGCCAGCAGTGTGAAGTAAAACACCACCCGCCATTCGGGTTCGCCGAGCCGGCCCAGCTGCTTGACGTTGACGTAGGCCACCGCCGCCAGCATACCCGACACCAGCCCGGCCAGCGCGGGAAGCCAGGCTTCGTCCTGCAATTGCGGACGCAGTAGCAGCATGATGCCGACAAATCCCAGCAGCACCGCGGCCACCAGACCCCGCCCATGGCGCTCATGCAGCCACCAGGCGGACAATGCGGCCAGAAACAGCGGCGCGGTGTAATTGAGCGTGACGGCGGTGGCCAGCGGCAGCCGTGCAATCGCATAAAAAAACAGCACCAGTGCGGCGAATCCCGCCAGCCCGCGCCAGAAGTGCGTGCGCAGATGACGCGTGGCGAGCGGCGCCAGCAGCCGCCGATGGGTGACGGCGATCACCCCCCAGATGGCGAGAAGCCCGAACGCCGAGCGGTAAAACACCAGCTCGGCGCTGGAGAACTGCGCGGAGGCATGCTTGACCAGCACCCCCATCAGCGCGAACAAGGCCGCCGCCACCAGCATCCAGCTTGATTTCATCAAAAGCGGCTCATTGCAGGCGGGCAAAAAAAACGGGCGGCGCGCGCCGCCCGCCGGGGAATGTGGAGAAACTCATTTCAGGTAGGGCTCGATCTCGCGCCGCAGGAAAGCATGGAAATGCATCAGGCCGTCTTCCAGCGGCGACTGGTATGGCCCGGTTTCCGAAATGCCCTGCCGGTATAGCGCGCGCCGGCCCTGATGCATGCGCTCGCAGATATCCTCGTCTTCCACCGCGGTTTCACGATACGCCGCCTGTTCGGCTTCGATGAAGGCGCGCTCGAACAGCACGATGTCCTCGGGATAATAGAACTCGACCACGTTGCTGCACGACTCGACACCGGTCGGCACGATCGACGACACCACCAGCACGTGCGGATACCACTCGACCATCAGGCCCGGATAGTAGGTCAGCCAGATCGAGCCATGCGCGGGCGCCTTGCCCTGCTGGTAGGCCAGCACCTGCTCGTGCCATTTCCGGTACACCGGCGAACCCGGCTTGGCCAGCCCGCGATTCACCCCCACCGTCTGCACCGACCACCAGTCGCCGTATTCCCATTTCAGATCGTCGCAGGTGACGAAATGCCCGAGCCCCGGGTGATAGGGCGCGACGTGGTAATCCTCCAGATACACTTCGATGAAGGTCTTCCAGTTGCAGGCGTAATGCGTCACGTCGACGTGATCGAGCATGAAGCCGGAGAAATCGAGCTCGCGCGCCGCCTGCATGCCGGCCAGATCGGCCTCCACATCGCGCGCGCCGGCGAACAGCAGACCCTGCCAGTTCTGCAGGCCGCTGCGATCGAGGTTGAGGCAGGGATTGCCGGGAAACTCCGGCGCGCCCATCAGCCGGCCCTGGTTGTCGTAGGTCCAGCGGTGGATCGGGCAGACGATGTTGCTGGACGGCAGCTTGCCGCGCCCCTGCAGCATCAGCGCCTGGCGATGGCGGCACACGTTCGACAGCAGCTCGACTCCGGCTCCACCGTTGACCAGCATCTTCGCGCCGTCGAACAGCTCCAGCGCGTGGTAATCGCCCGCTTCGGGCACCATCAAGCGATGGCCCGCATAACCGGGGCCCTGTTTGAACAGATGTTTCAGTTCCAGCGCGTAGACGGCCGGATCGAAGTACCAGGAAACCGGCAACTGAGGTGAAATTAGCGACAAGGCGCTGGATTCGGCGAGATCGCTCATGGCGTACCCTACTCAAAACCAAGCTCCCTTCCGGTCGGTGCCGGAAGCGGCAAGCGTGATCGCGAAACGACCACCATTAAAAACGTATCGTGGCCCTGGCCCCGACGCCCACCGGATTTACGGATGAACCCTGCCTGGACACAATGCCTTAACGGCGCAGGGAAAGCGCGAAATTCTAGCACAGGCAGGCATCCCGGGGAGGCGCCTGCGCGCCGAATTTGTTAAAGTAGCGTCCTTTCTCCGCCGGGTTCGAAATTTCATGGCCAAATCCCGCGCCGCCACGCCCCCCAAAGATTACGAGTCGGCATTGGCCGAACTGGAAGCCATCGTGGGCGAGATGGAATCCGGCCAACTGCCGCTGGAGGCCTCGCTGACCGCCTACAAGCGCGGCGCCGAACTGCTGCAGTATTGCCGCCAGCAACTGGCCGATGCCGAGCAGCAGGTGAAGATCCTGGAAAACGGCGCCCTGCAGCCCTTCAAGACCGAAGACATCGATGACTGATTTTGCCGCCTGGACACAGGCATGCCAGGCGCGCATGGAAAGCGTGCTGGCCGCATCGCTCCCCGCTCCGCAGATTGCCCCGCAGCGCCTGCACGAGGCCATGCGCTATGCGGTGCTGGGCGGCGGCAAGCGCGTACGGCCGCTGCTGGCATTTGCCGCCGGCGAGATCGCGGGTGCCGATATCGAACGCGTACAGCACGCCGCTGCGGCAGTGGAACTGATCCATGCCTACTCGCTGGTGCACGACGACATGCCGGCGATGGACGACGACGCATTGCGGCGCGGCAAGCCGACGGTGCACGTCGAATTCGACGAAGCCACCGCCCTGCTGGTGGGCGACGCGCTGCAGAGCCTGGCGTTCGACATCCTCGCTGCGCAGCCGCTGGCCGACGACGTTGCCGTCCAATTGAAGATGGTGCAGCTGCTGGCGCAGGCGGCTGGTTCGCGCGGCATGGCCGGCGGCCAGGCGATCGATCTGGCCAGCGTGGGCAAGCCGCTCGACCTGACCGAACTCGAATTCATGCACATCCACAAGACCGGCGCATTGATCCGCGCCTCGGTGCTGCTGGGCGCGCAGTGCGGCACCTTGTCCGGCGCGACTGCCACGGCGCTCGATCATTACGCCAAATGCATCGGCCTGGCCTTCCAGGTGGTGGACGACGTGCTCGATGCCGAAACCCCCACCGCCACGCTGGGCAAGACCGCCGGCAAGGACGCCGCCAACAACAAACCGACCTACGTCAGCCTGCTCGGCGTAACGCGTGCGCGCGAACTGGCGCTGGAACTGCGCGCCGACGCCCATGCCGCACTGGCCCATCTTGGCGCGCGCGCCGAGCGGCTGCGCCAGCTGGCCGATTTTGTGGTCGAACGGACGTTTTAAGATGGCCACACCCTTGCTCGACACCCTCCACACCCCCGCCGATCTGCGCGCCCTGGCACCGGCCGAGTTGCCGCAACTCGCCGCCGAACTGCGCGAATTCCTGGTGCAGTCGGTTTCCCGCACCGGCGGCCACCTGGCCTCCAATCTCGGCACCGTTGAACTGACCCTCGCCCTGCATTACGTGTTCGACACCCCGCGCGACCGCATCGTCTGGGACGTCGGCCACCAGACCTACGTCCACAAAATCCTGACCGGCCGGCGCTCGGCGATGGCCGGCCTGCGCCGGCCGGGCGGCATCGCCGGGTTTCCGCGCCGCGTCGAAAGCGAGTTCGATGCCTTTGGCGTCGGGCACTCCAGCACCTCGATTTCAGCGGCGCTCGGCATGGCCGAGGCGTTTCGTCAGCTTGGCTCCAGCCAGCGCGCGGTGGCGATCATCGGCGACGGCGCCATGACCGCCGGCATGGCATTCGAGGCGCTCAACAATGCCGGCGCCACCGACCTGCCCCTGCTGGTGGTGCTGAACGACAACGACATGTCGATTTCGCCCAACGTCGGCGCACTCAACAACTACCTGGCGCGCATGATGTCCGGCAAGTTCTACGCGGCGGCCCGCCGCGCCGGTGAAAGAGTCCTGTCCGTCGCGCCGCCGATTCGCGAACTCGCCAAGCGCGCCGAGGAACACATGAAGGGCATGGTGACGCCCGGCACCCTGTTCGAGGAATTCGGCTTCAACTACATCGGTCCGATCGACGGCCACGACCTCGGCGTGCTGCTGGAAACGCTAGGCAACATCAAGCAGTTGAGCGGCCCGCAATTTCTGCATGTGGTCACCCGCAAAGGCAAAGGCTATGAGCCCGCCGAAACCAACCCCTGCCTGTATCACGGTGTGGCGCGCTTCGATCCGGCCGCAGGCGTCGCCGAAAAGCCTGGCGGCAAGCCCACCTACACCCAGGTTTTTGGCGACTGGCTGTGCGACATGGCCGCCGCCGACACGCGGCTGGTCGGCATCACGCCGGCAATGCGCGAAGGCTCCGGGCTGGTGCGCTTCTCCGAACAATTTCCGAAACGCTATTTCGACGTCGGCATCGCCGAACAACATGCGCTGACTTTCGCCGCCGGGCTGGCCTGTGAAGGGGTGAAACCGGTGGTGGCGATTTATTCGACCTTCCTGCAGCGCGCCTACGACCAGCTGATCCATGACGTCGCGCTGCAGAACCTGCCGGTGATGCTGGCGATCGACCGCGCCGGCCTGGTCGGTGCCGACGGCCCCACCCACGCCGGCAGTTTCGACCTCTCCTTTCTGCGCTGCATTCCCAACCTGCTGATCGCCGCGCCATCGGACGAGAACGAGTGCCGCCGCCTGTTGACCACCGCCTTTCTGCACGACGGCCCTTCGGCGGTACGCTATCCGCGCGGCAGCGGCGGCGGCGCCGCGATCGAACCCGGCCTCGAGCCGGTCGAGATCGGCAAGGGCCTGCTGCGCCGCCATGGCCGCGACGTCGCGCTCGTCGCCTTCGGCAGCCTGGTCGCACCCGCACTGCAGGCGGCCGAAGCACTCGACGCCAGCGTGGCCGACATGCGCTTCGTGAAACCGCTGGACCTGGACCTGCTGCGCGAATTGGCGCACAGCCACCGCCTGCTGGTGACACTGGAAGAAAATGTGGTGGCAGGCGGCGCCGGCGCCGGGGTGGCCGAGGTACTGGCCGGACTTGGCCTCAGCGTGCCGGTCCTGCACCTGGGCCTGCCCGACACCTTCATCGAACATGGCGACCCGGCCGCGATGCTGGCTGGCTGCGGGCTCGACGCGGCGGGGATAACCCATTCCGTGCGTCAACGGATGACCCTATTATCCGAGTAGTTTACTCAACTATTCAGGCAGTTTATACTTAGTCTAAACTGTAAACCGTATTCAGCCTGAGCTGAAACCAAACACCAAGGAGCCTGCCATGAACCAGATTTGCGATACCGCCGTTTGCATGCCGGACGTGCAAAGTTCGGCCGACACGCGGCAAATCGCCATCAACAAGGTCGGCATCAAGAGCATTCGCCATCCGATCCGGGTGGCGGACAAGAACGACGGCGTCCAGCACACCATCGCCAACTTCAACATGTACGTGTACCTGCCACATAACTTCAAGGGCACGCACATGTCACGCTTCATTGAAATCCTCAATACGCGCGAGCGCGAGATTTCGGTCGAGAATTTCGAGGACATGCTGCGCCAGATGGTGGAACGCCTGGAAGCCGAATCGGGCTACATCGAGATGACCTTCCCCTATTTCATCAACAAGTCCGCGCCCATCTCCGGCGTACAGAGCCTGCTGGATTACGAAGTCACCTTCATCGGCGCGATAGAGAACGACCAATACACCCACACCACTCGCGTGCTGGTACCGGTGACCTCCCTGTGCCCGTGCTCAAAGAAAATCTCCGATTACGGGGCCCATAACCAGCGCTCGCACGTCACCGTCACCGCCAGGACCAACGGCTTCCTGTGGATCGAAGACCTGGTGCGCAAAGTTGAAGACCAGGCTTCGTGCGAACTCTTCGGCCTGCTGAAACGGCCGGACGAGAAATACGTCACCGAGCGCGCCTACGACAACCCGAAATTCGTCGAGGACATCGTGCGCGACGTCGCCGCCGCGATGAACGCCGAACCCATGATCGATGCCTATGTGGTGGAAGCCGAGAACTTCGAATCCATCCACAATCACTCGGCGTACGCACTGATCGAGCGCGACAAGGCAAGGCAATAATTTCCTGCCGCATCTCAGGAACGGGGCCCGCAACAGCGGGCCCCGCTGCATTTTGTCCGCTTGCAATCAATACCGCTGGGTTAGCGTCATCGTCTGCCCGTCGCGCCGCATTTCCATCCGGTTCAAAAAGCTCATCCCCAAAAGCGGCATGCTCAAGCCGGTCTCGACCACCATGCCGTCGACCTGGCTGACGGTAATGCCGCCGACCTTCACGGTATTGAACTTGACGCGCCAGGCAGGCACCACGCCTGCGGCAGTGCCGACGCCGGTGGCCTGCCCGGCCTTGTAGTCGAGTCCGATGCGCCGGGCTTCGGCAGCGCTGATGGCGATGGACGTCGCGCCGGTGTCGACCAGGAAAGTCATCGGATACCCGTTGAGCGAACCGGCCGCGGCAAAGTGGCCGCGTGCATCGGCCGTGAGCGACACGCTCTTGCGCTCAGCCGTCGGCGCACCGCCGGCAAAGGATTGCCCCATGCCCAGTGTGCGGCGCTTGCCGTCGACGTCGAAACTGGCGCTACCGGAATCCGCGGCCAGCAGTTTCACCCCCTGAACCGTCTGTCCCACGCTCAGGGTACGTGGCTTGCCGCCGTCGATGCTGACGATGGCCTTGTCCTTGAACAGCCCCACCACCGAGACGCTGGCTGCCCACGTGTGGGTGCAGGAAAGCCCGCCTGCGGCTATCATCATCGCGACCGTTTTTTTATCGAGAGGCATCATGCTTCCTGTTCTGATTTTCCGTCATTCGCTCACCGAAGGGCCGGGATATTTCACCACGTTTCTGGATCGCCACGGCATTCCCTGGCAACTGGTTCGCATCGACGCCGGCGACGCCGTGCCCAAAGACCTTAACGGCATTTCAGGCATCTGCTTGATGGGCGGGCACATGAGCGTCAATGACGATCTGCCCTGGATTCCACCGCTGCTGGCCCTGATCCGCCAGGCGGTCGCCTCGGACGTTCCGGTGATCGGCCATTGCCTGGGTGGGCAACTGATGTCCAGGGCGCTGGGCGGCACGGTGAGCCGTAACCCGGTCAAGGAAATCGGCTGGGGCGACGTCCGCATCAGCGACGCCGAAGCAGCGCTTCCCTGGCTGGGCGAAGCCACACAGCCCATGCTGGCGTTTCACTGGCACGGCGAAACCTTCAGCCTGCCGTCGGGCGCCACGCGCATCCTCGACAGCGCCTGGTGCGCCAACCAGGCCTACGTCCTGAATGGCCGCCATATCGGTATGCAATGCCACGTCGAAATGACGCCCGAACTCATCGCCAGCTGGTGCGGCAACGGCGCCGCCGAAATCGCCGCCAGCGACAGTCCCGGCGTACAGTCGCCCGGCGCCATCCAGGCGGACATGGATGCCCGCATTGCCCGTCTGCATCAACTGGCCGACAAAATATATTCCCGCTGGATTCAAGGGCTTAGAAAATAATCGTGCAACTGTCCCGAGAAGACGCTGGACAGCCGTATCGCGCAGGGTAGGATAGCCAGCGGAGTCATATCCAGTTTTAAAGATTCATCGTGATAACGGAGGATTTATGCAAAACGTCGACTATGCCAACTTCGATTTCGGCGAACGTCTCAATGGCTTCATCCACGAAGTGATGAATTACGGCGGCAGCCCCCGCACCGAAGCCGACCTCACCGAAGGCCAGAAAGTCTTCGTGCGCGCGGTCAAGCGTGAAATGGTCAAATACGCCGACCCCAACCGTCACGGCTACCCGCATAATCTGCTTGAGCAGATGGAGGCTTTCACCCGCACCGTAGGCGATCTGCATAACTCCTATTTTGATTCGGGCATGCGCAAGATCAGCGACTGTCTGTACAACCGCTGGAAAATGCTCTACGAAGAAACCAAAAAACTGGCCGCAGCCGGTGGCGACACCAAACCTGCCTGGGTTGGCGTCATCAAGACCGAGCTGACCGACATGCCTGCCTTCTTCGACGCATAAGCAATTGTTTCAAAATAAAAAAGCCCGGCTATACCGGGCTTTTTTATGGCCATGAGTCAATATCAACCCCGCTTATCCTCAAATAAAAATAAAGCATTATTCAGACATCAGCCCCGGTGCTATGCTGCCCCGACTCAATAACCCCTTCAATTCTGAGGAGACAGCATGTCCAAACTGGTACGCCCCCACGGTGGCGGTGAACTCAAACCCCTGCTGCTGACGGGCGCCGCACTTGCTGCCGAGCAAGCCCGCGCCGCCTCGCTGCCCAAGGTCAAGATGACCTCGCGCGAAACCGGCGACCTCATCATGATGGGAATCGGCGGTTTCACCCCGCTCGAAGGTTTCATGACCCATGCCGACTGGCAGGGCGTATGCGACGGCTATAAAATGGCCAACGGCCTGTTCTGGCCGATTCCGGTCACTCTCTCCGCCGATGAAGTCACCGCACAGAATATCGCGGTCGGTGCCGATATCGCACTGGTCGACAGCGAATCCGGCAACATCATGGGCACCATGAAGGTGACCGAGAAATACGCCATCGACAAGGCGCACGAATGCATGCAGGTCTACAAGACCACCGACCTCGAACACCCTGGCGTGAAGATGGTCATGGACCAGGGCCCGGTCAATCTTGCCGGCCCGGTCAAGGTGCTGTCCACCGGCAGCTTCAAGGAAGAGTACGGCGACCAGTTCATGACCCCCGCCGAAACCCGCACCGCATTCGAGAAAATGGGCTGGTCCAAGATTGCCGCTTTCCAGACCCGCAACCCGATGCACCGTTCGCACGAGTATCTGGCCAAGATCGCCATCGAAACCATGGACGGCGTGCTGATCCACTCGCTGCTTGGCGCGCTGAAACCGGGCGACATCCCCGCCGAGGTCCGTTCCGAAGCGATCTCCACCCTGATCGACAACTATTTTGCCCCCAACACCGTGATCCAGGCAGGCTACCCGCTCGACATGCGCTACGCCGGCCCGCGCGAAGCCCTGCTGCATGCGCTGTTCCGCCAGAACTACGGCTGCTCGCATCTGATCGTCGGCCGCGACCACGCCGGCGTGGGGGACTACTATGGCCCGTTCGACGCGCAGAAGATTTTCGACGAAATTCCCAAGGATGCGCTCGAAACCAAGAACATGAACATCGACTGGACCTTCTGGTGCAAAAAATGCGGTGGCATGGCCTCGCAACGTACCTGCCCCCACACCAAGGACGACCGCATCCTGCTGTCCGGCACCAAGGTACGTTCGATGCTGTCCGAAGGCCAGGATCTGCCGGTCGAATTCAGCCGTCCTGAAGTCGCCAAGGTACTGCAGAAGTACTATGCCGGCCTCTCCGCGGAGCAGAACGTCAAAATCGAGTTGAAAGGCCACTCGGCAGCGTAATTTTTCCGGACGGCAGGATGCCGGATGGAATGGCCCCGATCGTTGCAGCACTGATCGGGGCAAACTTTTAGGACACGAGCCTACCGGAAGCGGATTCGCGAGTCGCCCCGGCCAAGGACGGGTTCAGTTCTAATCGGACCGCGACGTACGCGGATTGTTAGCTAACTTTAGGAGACTGTAATGCCAACCTATGTTCGTACCGACAAGTGCGACGGCTGCAAGGGTCAGGATAAGACCGCTTGCATGTACATCTGCCCGCACGATCTGATGAAGCTGGACAAGGACGGTTCGGAAACCGGCCACGCCATGCGTGCGTTCAACCAGGAACCCGAGCAGTGTTGGGAGTGCTATTCCTGTGTGAAGATCTGCCCGCAGCAAGCCATTGAAGTTCGCCACTATGCCGACGTCGTGCCGCTGGGCGGCATGGTTCAGCCGCTGCGTGGTTCCGACTCCATCATGTGGACCATCAAGTTTCGTAACGGCGTGTTGAAGCGTTTCAAGTTCCCGATCCGCACCACCCCCGAAGGCTCGATCGATCCCTACGGCAACAAGCCCATGCCCAAGATGGCTGATATCGAGTCCACGGGTTCCTTCACCCGTGACATGATGGGGGGCTACCGTGCCGGCAACCCCGCTGAACTGATTCGCAAGTAATTTAGAGAGGTAAACGAAATGGCTGGAGAATTTGGTAATCCTGAAGTAGTCCAGGAGGAAGTCGACATCCTCCTGATCGGCGGTGGCATGGCATGCTGCGGCGCCGGTTACGAAGTCATGCGCTGGGCTGACGCCGCCAAGGCAGAGACCGGCATCGATCTGAAGATCAAACTGGTCGACAAGGCCGCGATGGACCGTTCCGGTGCCGTGGCACAGGGCCTGTCCGCGATCAACACCTATATCGGATCCGAACAGGATCCCGCCGACTACGCCCGCATGGTCTCCAACGACCTGATGGGCATCACGCGTGATGACCTCGCCTACGACCTCGGCCGCAACGTGGATGATTCCGTGCACCTGTTCGAGGAATGGGGCCTGCCGATCTGGAAGACCGACGAAAACGGCGAGCGCCACGACGGTTCGCAAGGCCTGCCCACGCTGAAGGACGGCGGCAAGCCCGTGCGTTCCGGCAAATGGCAGATCATGATCAACGGCGAATCCTACAAATGGATCGTGGCCGAAGCGACCAAGAAGGCGCTCGGCATGGATCGCATCGAAGAGCGCATCTTCATCGTCAAGCTGGTCAACGACAAGAACGACCCCAACCGCATCGCCGGTGCCGTCGGCTTCTCGACCCGCGACCATAAGGTCGTCGTCTACAAGGCCAAGGCGATCCTGCTGGCCGCCGGTGGCTGCGTGAACATTTTCCGTCCGCGCTCCGTCGGTGAAGGTACTGGCCGTGCCTGGTACCCGGTATGGAACGCCGGTTCGACCTATGCCATGGCTGCCGAAGCCGGCGCCGAGCTGACCATGATGGAAAACCGCTTCGTGCCCGCCCGCTTCAAGGACGGCTACGGCCCGGTCGGCGCCTGGTTCCTGCTGTTCAAGGCCCAGGCCGTCAACGCCTACGGCGAAGTCTACATGCAGAAGAACAAGGAACTGCTGAACGACTACCCTCCCTACGGTCAGGCTGCCGTGCCGGCTTCGTGCCTGCGTAACCACCTGATGCTGAAGGAAATGAAGGAAGGCCGCGGTCCCATCTACATGGATACCGTGACCGCCCTCGCCAAGCTGCGTGAGACCCTGACCCCGCGCGAAGTGAAGCACCTCGAAGCCGAAGCCTGGGAAGACTTCCTCGACATGTGCGTCGGCCAGTGCGGTATCTGGGTGGGCGAAAACATCGAGCCGGAGAAGAAAAACTCCGAACTGATGCCGACCGAGCCCTACCTGCTCGGCAGCCACTCCGGCTGCTGCGGCATCTGGGTGTCGGGCCCGACCGATATCGGCGCACCGACCGATGAAACGCACGCCGATGCGGGCAAGATCCCGGCTCATCTGCCCAAGGGCTGGAACTGGGGCTACCGCTCGATGACCACGGTCAAGGGTCTGTTCACCGCCGGCGACGGCGTGGGCGCATCCGGCCACAAGTTCTCCTCCGGCTCGCACGCCGAAGGCCGCATGTGCGCCAAGTCCATGGTCAAGTTCTGCATCGACAACAAGGACTGGAAACCCGAACTCGACACCTCCGTCGAGCAGCTGGTGGAAGACATCTACAAGCCGGTGCGCACCTTCCTCGAGCACAAGGACTACACTACGGCGATCGACGTCAACCCCAACTACATCACGCCCAAGATGCTGCAGTTCCGCCTGCAGAAGATCATGGACGAGTATGTTGCCGGCGTCGCGACCTACTACACGACCAACGCCAACATGCTGGGTGTGGCGGAAGAAAAGCTGAACATGCTGAAGGAAGATGCAGAAAAAATGCGTGCGAAGGACCTGCACGAACTGCTCCGCGCGTGGGAAAACTACCATCGCATCCTGACGGCCGAAGCCCACATGAAGCACATCCAGTTCCGCGAAGAAAGCCGTTACCCCGGCTTCTACTACCGCATGGACAAGAACTTTGTCGATGAGGAAAACTGGCATTGCTTCGTGAACTCGGTCTACGACAAGAACTCCAAACAGTGGAACTGCTTCAAGCGTGCCCACGTGGATCTGGTCGACAAGTCCAAGCTGTTCAAGCCCGCTGCCCACTAATCCATCGGTGACGCAGTAAACTCCGGGCGCCTTCTGGGCGCCCGGTTTTTTTCCGGCAGCAATAACAGCAAGACAATCAAGGTTGTTCAGCATCCAGCCGAAAGCGCGTACCCTACGCATTCCCGGCTATATGTTGATGTTTTTGAAGTGAGGGGCCGTGCCCCGAGAGGTCGCAAAATGAACGAAGCCGAATTTAAAGACTTGATCGAGGATTCCCCTTTCGCGGGCAATCCGGTCAAACCCGCCATGCTGGCGGAAAACGCCAGGCTGCAATTCCGCTGCCATCGCAACGTCAAGTGCTGGAATGCCTGTTGCAGCAACATCGACATTCCTTTGACGCCCTACGACGTGCTGCGTCTGAAAAAACGCCTGGATATGTCGTCGGGCGAATTCCTCAAGCAGTACTCGGTACCGTTCGAGATGGACAAGGACGGCATGCCAGGCATCAAGCTGAATCCGGTCGAGGGCGGTACCGCCTGCCAGTTCATGACGCCTGAAGGCTGCGGTGTCTACGAAGACCGTCCCACCGCCTGCCGCTATTACCCGGTGGCGCTGTTGACCATGCGCCGTTCGGACGAGTACGTTGACCGCAGCGCCTACGCGCTGGTGAAGGAGCCTCACTGCCTCGGCCACTTCGAGGACAAGGTCCAGACCATCGAGGAATACCGCCACGAACAGGGCGTCGACGAGTACGACCAGAAAGCGCACGCGTGGCGTCAACTGGTGGTCAAGCGCAAATCGGCCGGCCCCGCGATCGGCAAGCCGACCCCGGTTTCCAACCAGCTCTTCTTCATGGCGAGCTACGACGTCGACCGTTTCCGTGCCTTTGTCATGAGCCCGAGCTTCAACGATACCTACAACATTCCGGTCGAGATCATGGCCACCCTGATCGCCGACGACGAGGCCCTGCTCGACTTTGGCATGAACTTCCTGCGCCACGCGCTATTCGGCGAAGAATTTGTCGAGCAGCACCCGGGGGCGTACGAAAAACGTCTGGCGCGCAAGCGCGCCCTGACCGAGCAGGCGAAAGAAGCCGAATTCCAGCAAAAAATGGCGCTCGAAGACGACAAGTATTCGGGCGAGCACTGATCCTCATGCGTGTGCTTGCACTGGTCCTGCTCGCGTTGCCGGTCCTGTCCCCCGCAGGTGCATCGGCGCAGCCCACGCTCAACAAATGTATCGACGCGCAGGGCAAGGTGACCTATTCCAACCTGCCCTGCCGCAACGCGCGGGAAGCGAGCAAAGTGGAAATCGACCCAGCACCGCTGCCCGACCCGATGCGCGTGCAGCCAGCATCGCCCATGCCCGCGCCCCCTGCCGCCTCCAAAGCGGTGAACCGCGACGCTGAGCCCGCCTCCATTCGCCTTGAAACCCGGCGTACCCCGAAGGGAAATGCCACCGGCAAATCTGCCTCGGCGCGGCAGTGTGACACCCTGGCCGACAAACTCGGGCGGGTGTTCGACAAAATGGATGCGGCACGCCGTAAAGGCTACACCCAGGAACAGATGGACGCCTGGAACGCGGAAGTCAAAGAACTCGAACGCAAGAAACAGCAATCCGGCTGCTTCTAAAAAAAAACCTTCGACAATGAACGCACGTACCCTCGACCCCACCCATCGTCTGATCGAAAAAGAGCCCTACTATGAAGCCGTCGGCGATGAAATCCGGCTTTTCGAGGCCGCCTACCGGCAACGTATCCCGGTCTTGCTGAAAGGCCCCACCGGCTGCGGCAAGACGCGCTTCATGGAACACATGGCGTGGCGCCTCAAAAGGCCGCTGATCACAGTGTCGTGCCACGACGACCTCACCGCGTCCGACCTGGTCGGCCGCTATCTGGTCAAGGGCGGCGAAACCGTATGGGTCGACGGTCCGCTCACCCGCGCGGTTCGCTGCGGCGGTATCTGCTATCTGGACGAAATTGTCGAGGCGCGCAAGGACACCATGGTGGTGATCCATCCGCTGGCCGACGATCGCCGCACCCTGCCGATGGAAAAACTCGGCCAGATCGTCGAGGCGCCGCCCGAGTTCTGCCTGGCCATTTCCTACAATCCCGGCTACCAGAGCGTGCTGAAAGATCTGAAGCAGTCAACCCGCCAGCGCTTCATCGCGCTGGAATTCGACTACCCCTCGGCCGCGCTCGAACGCCGCATCGTCGCTACCGAATCCGGCGTGACCGAAGCGGTCGCCGACAATCTGGTGCGCTTCGCGCAGATGACGCGCAACCTCAAGGGCAGCGGGCTGGAGGAAGGCGCCTCCACGCGGCTGCTGGTACACGCCGGCAAGCTGATCGCCGACGGCATCAGCCCGGTGACGGCGTGCAAATCTGCGGTCGCGCAGGCGGTCACCGACGACGCCGACATGCTGAAGGCGATCCAGGAACTCTCCTCGTCGATTTTCTGAGCTGAAGCAGGCCATCCGACATGGCACAGCCGCCGCTTTCCGCCGCAGACATGGAGTCCAGCCTCCACGTCTGGCTGGAAACCGAGTTCACCTACTTCAAGGTCGAGCAACTCGCCGCCGAGCTCGAACCGCTGGCACGCGACGAGCAGGACTTCATCCTCGGCTGGATCCGCCGCATCGCCTCCACCCACATCACGCTCGCCTGGCAGTTCGGCCGCCGTGCACCGGCGCTGCTGCCGCGCATGGAGCGGCGCCTGCTGGAGGCCTGGGCGGTGCACGCCTGCGACGTCTACGATCGTACCGGCCTGCAGACCGCGCTGCGGGTGATGGAGCAAGTCGACAGCTTCGATGCGGCGCAGCACCGGAACGATGCGGCCGGCGCGCTGTTCGACGAAATCGCGCCGGTGCTCGGCAATTTCGTCTGCGGCCTTTCCGGACGACGGCTGCGCATCGAGGAAGGCGATGCAGCCTGGACCGACGGCGAGCGCATCGTGCTGCCGCCATTGATCGCCGCATTGCCGAATCTGGACGATAACTTCCAGCTCGCCAAGATCACCGTCGCACTGCTGTGGGCGCAAACCCGCTATGGCACCCTGCGCATCGACTATGCAGGCGTCGCGGCCCATTATGCCGACCCGGAACGCGCGCTCACCCGTCTTCACGCGCTGGAAACACTGCGGCTCACCGCTCGCATCGCGCGTGAGCTGCCCGGCCTGCACCGCCAGATGCAGCGCCTGCGCGCGCAGCTCGACCCTGAACTGCCGCCAGGCTGGCGCCGTTTCGAGGCTGCACTGGGCTCCGGTCAGTCCACGCTGGACGACAGCCTGGCCCTGCTCGACGCCGCCTACGGCGAAGCCGAATGCCCGCAATGGAGCGATCAGGGCAGCCTGCGTCCGGAGGCGATTGCCGCCGCCCGTGCCGCCCGGCTGGACAAAGAGAAGGCGCGCCTGCGCATCAGGCTGGCCGAGCTGCTGGAAGAGCACACGGCTGCGCAAACCGGCCCGCAGGCAGCGCCCGAAACGCCGCCTGCGCTGGATGCCGAGCCGCGCGACGAAAACGGCCGACTCGATTTCGAGATCACCCTCGACGGCGCACCGCTGGCGCCGCCCGACGATGTCAGACAGCTGCTTACCTCGGTCTATCTCGACTTCGGCGAGATCCCTCCGGAATACCTCACCCCGGCGGGCGATGGCGAATACGACCCGAACCGCGTGTTCGACCAGCCCGAGGACCCGGATGCCGTATGGCACGGCACCTATCATGAAAAAGGCGCCGAGCTGTATCCCGAGTGGGATCACGGTCGTCAGCATTACCGCAAGAACTGGTGCGTGATGCGTGAAAAAACCGTCACCCCGGCGCACGACAGCTTCTATCGCGACACGCTCGAAAAATACGCTGGCGTGGTCAAGCACCTGCGCAGGAAATTCGAAGCGCTGCGCGACGAGAACCGCCTCGACAAGCGGCAGACCCAGGGCGACGAAATCGACCTCGACGCGCTGATCGAAGCGCTCGCCGATGCGAAAGACGGTCGCGAAATGAGCGACCGCCTGTTCGTGCGCCTGCACCGCGCCGAGCGCAACATCGCAGTGGCCTTTCTGGTCGACATGAGCGGCTCCACCAAGGGCTGGATCAACGAGGCCGAGCGCGAGGCGCTGATCCTGCTGTGCGAGGCGCTGGAACTGCTGGGTGACCGCTACGCGATTTATGGTTTTTCCGGCACCACGCGCAAACGCTGCGAGCTGTTCCGCATCAAGACTTTCGACGAACGTTATGGCGACGAGGTGAAGGCGCGCATCTCCGGCATCCGCCCGCAGGAATACACCCGCATGGGCTTCGCACTGCGCCACATGACTCGGCTGCTGAATCAGGTCGAGGCCCGCACCCGGGTGCTGATGACACTGTCGGACGGCCGCCCGGACGATTATTTCGACGTCTATCGTGGCCAGTACGGCATCGAGGACACGCGCATGGCGCTGCTGGAAGCCAGCCGCACCGGCATTCACCCCTTCTGCATCACGCTCGACCGTGACGCACGCGACTACCTGCCCCACATGTACGGCCCAGCGCGTTACATCATTCTGGATGACGTGCGACAATTGCCCATCAAGGTCACTGACATTTACCGACGCATCACGACATGAGCCTGGACGAACTCAAAATAGGGTATTTCTACAGCAACGGCGCCTACGGCCGCACCTGGGGCGTGCGCCAGCTGGCCGAAATCGCCGCCGACGCCAAGACCGGCGAGGCGGTGGTTCGCTTCAGGGGAATCGCCGGCACCTGTCGGCGCAAGAAAGGTCATTGCAGCCCGGCGGAATTCGCCCGCTGGGCCAAGTATCAGGTTGCGCTGGTCGAAAATGACTGGAAACGGGTCGGCGGCGACGCACCGTCCTCCGCCGAATCCCAGGCCGTTTAATCGGCGGCGGGCAAATCCGCGGCCGACGCGTCAGCCGCAGGCTCATCCTCGAGTGGTCTCGACTGCGTGTCCAGATAATCCATGATCGCATAGCTCAGCGCGCTGCAACCGGTGCCATCCAACGCTGAGATCGCGAACACCGGCCCTTCCCAGCCGTAGTCCGCCACGAACTTCGCCACCACGGCCTCGCGTTCGGACTCATCCACCATATCGAGCTTGTTCAGCACCAGCCAGCGCGGTTTGTCATAAAGCTGCTGATCGTACTTGCGCAGCTCCTCGACGATGGCGCGCGCCTCGCGCACCGGGTCGCCGGCTTCCCAGCGCGGCGAGATATCGACCAGGTGAAGCAACAAACGGGTGCGCTGCAGATGCCGCAGGAATTGATGCCCCAGCCCGGCGCCTTCCGCCGCGCCTTCGATTAGTCCCGGGATATCGGCAATGACGAAGCTGCGTTCACTGTCCACCCGTACCACGCCCAGATTGGGCGCCAGCGTGGTGAAGGGGTAATCGGCCACCTTGGGGCGTGCCGCCGACACCGAGCGGATGAAGGTCGACTTGCCCGCGTTGGGCATGCCCAGGAGGCCGACGTCGGCCAGCACCTTCAGTTCAAGCGCCAGTTCCCACTCCTCGCCTGGCTCGCCCAATGTGTGCTGGCGCGGCGCGCGGTTGATGCTCGACTTGAAATGCAGGTTGCCCAGGCCGCCCTTGCCGCCTTTTGCCAGGCAAACTTTTTGCCCGTTCTCGGCCAGATCGGCCACGACTTCACCGCTATTGATGTCGGTGAACACCGTGCCTACCGGCACCCGGATGGTCAGGTCTTCGCCGCCCTTTCCGTAGCATTGGGCGCCGCGTCCGCCTTCGCCATTTTGCGCCTTGAAAGTACGCTTGAAGCGAAATTCGACCAGGGTATTGATGTTGCAGTCAGCCACCGCGAACACGCTGCCACCGCGCCCCCCGTCGCCACCATCCGGCCCGCCCTTGGGAATGTATTTCTCGCGGCGAAACGATGCGCTGCCGTCGCCGCCCTTGCCGGCCAGCACCTGAATTTTCGCTTCGTCGATGAATTTCATATTGGCGTAAACCTGATTAACCCGGCACAAACAAAAAAGCCCCATCCGGCGGACAGGGCTTTTTGGCGGCCGAATCGGACTCGGCGCAAATCAACTCAAGCCGCAACCGGCTCGATGCGAACCATACGGCGGCGGGCTGCGCCCTTGATCTCGAACTTGACCGTGCCGTCCGCCTTGGCGAACAGGGTGTGGTCCTTGCCGATGCCGACGTTGTCGCCGGGATGGAACTGGGTGCCGCGCTGACGCACGATGATGTTGCCCGCCAGAACTAGTTCGCCGCCGTAGCGCTTCACGCCCAGACGTTTCGACTCCGAATCGCGGCCGTTACGTGAACTGCCGCCTGCTTTCTTGTGTGCCATGTCATGTGCTCCTTATGCGGTGATGCCGCCGATTTGCACTTCGGTGAAGTACTGGCGATGGCCCTGGCTTTTGCGATAATGCTTGCGGCGGCGCATCTTGAAAATCTTGATCTTGTCGCCGCGCGCCTGGTTCAGCACCGTGGCCGTCACCGTGGCGCCACGCAGCATGGGCGCGCCCATTTTGATGTCGGCGCCATCGCCCACCATCAGCACCTGATCAAAGGTGATCTCGCTGCCGATCTCGGCTTCGAGCTTTTCAATTTTAAGTTTGTCACCGGCGCTCACGCGATATTGCTTGCCGCCGGTTTTGATGACTGCGTACATTGGGGGTCTCCAACCAATACGAACCCAGGAAAGCGCAAGATTTTAGCGGTGAACAAACAGCGAGTCAAACGATTTAATACAGCCGCCGCACTGATTATCTGGCCGCAGGCGATGAAAAACCGCGCCCGGACTGCTAACATCGCAGGCTTTTCCCTATACAAGCCTTGACCGTGTCCCTGGAGAGCCTGCAATCCTACCTGGCCGACGACATGCGCGCTGTCGATCATGTCATCCGCCAAAGCCTGCATTCCGACGTAGCGCTGATCCGCCAGGTCTCGGAATACATCATCAACAGCGGCGGCAAGCGGCTGCGCCCGGCACTGGTGCTGCTATCTGCAGGCTGCCTCAGTTATTCGGGCCGCGCCCACTACGAGCTTGCCGCGGTGGTCGAGTTCATCCACACCGCCACCCTGCTGCATGACGACGTGGTCGACGAATCCGAACTGCGACGCGGCCATGAAACCGCCAATGCCCTGTTCGGCAATGCCGCCAGCGTGCTGGTCGGCGACTTCCTCTATACGCGCGCTTTCCAGATGATGGTGGGGATCGACAACATGGAAATCATGCGCATCCTGTCCGACGCCACCAACATCATCGCCGAGGGCGAGGTGCTGCAACTGCTCAACTGCCACGACCCCGACATCGACGAAGAGCACTACCTGCGCGTCATCCGCTACAAGACCGCCAAGCTGTTCGAGGCCGCGAGTCGGCTGGGCGCCGTCATCGGTGGCGGCAGCGACGCGGAAAAGGACGCGCTGGCGCGCTACGGCATGCATCTCGGCACCGCGTTCCAGCTGATCGACGACGTACTGGACTACTCCGGCGACTTCCTCAAGACCGGCAAGAACATCGGCGACGACCTCGCCGAAGGCAAGCCCACCCTGCCGCTGCTGTACGCGATGAAGCACGGCACCCCGGAACAGGCCGCCAGCATCCGCCAGGCCATCGAACACGGCGGCCTCACCGAATTCCAGAGCGTGCTCGCTGCAATCAAGGATACGCGCGCCCTGCAATACACCCGCGAAGCCGCGCAGCGGGAAGTTCAGATGGCAAATGATGCAATTTCTGCATTACCTGATTCAAAATCCAAATCAGCTTTGCTACAATTAGCGGCTTTCGCGGTTGACCGTAGTTTTTGACTGCGTTGAAAGACGTTTCCTTGAACGTTTCCCGGTAGTTCTTCAAGCAAGGGTTCAGCCCATACTGAGCCCGCCATATCTGCCTCGGGGTGTAGCTCAGCCTGGTAGAGTACTGCGTTCGGGACGCAGGAGTCGGAGGTTCGAATCCTCTCACCCCGACCATGAATCCTCCTTCATGGCAGCCGATGCGACATCACTTCTTTTCCATGCACGATCCGGCTTCGCCATGGCAGTGCCAATCACCACAAAAACCATGCGGATTTCAAAGTGCCCAATGCCGCTAGAATGGCGCTTTTTTGCACAGGAGCACGCCATGTCCGAACCCATTGTCTACGACCGCAATCCCGCTGAACTCGAACTCGAACCTGGCGAATACTGGTGGTGCTCGTGCGGACGTTCGATGACGCAGCCGTTCTGCGACGGTTCGCATGAAGGCAGCGGTATCGAGCCGATGCCGTTCATCATCAAGGAAAAAACGACGGTATGGCTGTGCAACTGCAAGCACAGCAAGGACAAGCCGTTTTGCGACGGCGCGCACAACGAGCTGCCCGACGACATGTTCTGAGCCACATTGAACCCGCCATGACAGACGCCCCCGAAAATGTGCTCGCTTTCTGGTTCGGCGCGCCAGGCAGCGCGGCCACGGTCGCGGAACGGCAAAGCAAACTGTGGTTCGGCAAGTCGCCGGAAAATGACCAGGCGGTCATCGACCGCTTTGCCGCCACGCTGACCGCGGCCACTGCAGGCCACCTCGATCACTGGATAGACACCCCGCGCGGACGACTGGCGCTGGTGATCGTGCTCGACCAGTTTCCGCACCATATTTATCGCGATCAGCCGCAGGCTTTCGCTACCGATCCGCAATCGCTGGCACTGAGTCTTGCCGCGCTGGAATCCGGCGAGAACCAGCGGCTGGCGCCGATCGAGCGGGTGTTTCTCTATCTGCCGCTGGAGCACGCCGAGTCGCTTGCCATACAGGAGCGGTCCGTCTTGCTGTATGCGCAACTGGCGCACGAGGCGGCGGCGGACGAACGCGCGCTGTTCGACAACTTCCTCGATTACGCGCGCAAGCATCTCGATGTCGTCACGCGCTTCGGCCGCTTCCCGCATCGCAATGCGATCCTGGGCCGCCCCTCCACGCCCGACGAAGTCGAATTCCTGAGACAGCCCGGCTCGCGTTTTTAGCGGGCAGGGTAAGAGCGCAGCGGTCGGCAGGCGTTAAAATGGGCGTTTTTTGCCCTTCGGCTCGTTCATGTCCCGCCAAATCCTCGTCACCTCCGCCCTGCCCTACGCCAACGGCAGCATTCACCTCGGCCACCTGGTCGAATACATCCAGACCGATATCTGGGTGCGTTTCCAGAAGATGCGCGGCCATGACTGCCGCTACATGTGCGCCGACGACACCCATGGCACTGCGATCATGCTGCGCGCGGAAAAGGAAGGCATCACGCCGGAAACGCTGATCGGCCGGGTGTGGGACGAGCATACGCGCGACTTCGCCGGCTTCCACATCGGCTTTGATCATTACTACTCGACGCATTCCGAGGAGAACCGCGAACTGGCGTCGACCATCTATCTGCGCCTGAAGGAAGCCGGCCTGATCGAAAGCAAGACGATTGCACAACTGTACGACCCGGTAAAAAACCTGTTCCTGCCGGACCGCTTCATCAAGGGCGAATGCCCGAAGTGCGGCGCGGCCGACCAGTACGGCGACAACTGCGAAGTGTGTGGTGCCACCTACAGCCCGATCGAACTGAAGAATCCGGTATCAGCGGTATCGGGCGCGACGCCGGTGCACAAGGATTCCGAGCATTACTTCTTCAAGCTCGGCGCGTGCGAAGCCTTCCTGCGCGAATGGACAACCTCGGGCACGCTGCAGGTGGAAGCCGCCAACAAGATGCAGGAATGGTTCGCCTCGGGTCTGAACAACTGGGACATCAGCCGCGACGCGCCCTACTTCGGCTTCGAGATCCCCGGCGCGCCCGGCAAGTATTTCTACGTGTGGCTGGATGCGCCGGTGGGCTACATGGCGAGTTTCGCCAAATACGCCGCAGATCACGGTCTCGACTTCGACGCCTGGTGGGGCGCCGATTCCAGCACCGAACTGGTGCACTTCATCGGCAAGGACATCCTGTATTTCCACGCCCTGTTCTGGCCGGCGATGCTGAAATACTCCGGCCACCGCCTGCCGACAGCGATCTATGCGCACGGCTTCCTGACCGTCAACGGCCAGAAGATGTCCAAATCGCGCGGCACCTTCATCACCGCCGAAAGCTATCTGGCGCAGAAGCTGAACCCAGAATGGCTGCGCTACTACTACGCCGCCAAGCTCAACGGCACGATGGAGGACATCGATCTCAACCTGGACGACTTCGTCGCGCGGGTGAATTCGGATCTGGTCGGCAAGTTCATCAACATCGCCAGCCGCACCGCCGGCTTCATCCACAAGAACTTCGACGGTAAGCTCGCCGACGGCGTCGCCAATATCGAGCTCATCGGCGCATTCCAGGCTGCTTCTGATTCAATCGCCGCGCATTACGAGGCGCGCGATTACGCCAAGGCCCTGCGCGAAATCATGGCACTGGCCGACCGCGCCAATCAATACGTGGCCGACGAAAAACCCTGGGAGCTGGCGAAGAAGCCCGAAGCCGTCTATCGACTGCACGAGGTCTGCACCGTCGCGCTCAACTGCTTTCGCCTGCTGACCCTGTACCTGAAGCCGGTGCTGCCGAAGCTGGCCGCGCAGGTTGAGGCCTTCCTCGACATTCCGCCGCTGGCCTGGGACGATTCCCAGAGCCTGTTCATCCGCCGCCGCATCAACCAGTACAGCCACCTGATGACCCGCATCGACCCCAAATCCATCGAAGCCATGGTAGACGCCAACAAACAGAACCTCGAACCTACCCCCGCGCCGGTGCGCCACGCCGAAGCGCAGGTGCACGCTGCGCAGACGGCCGCCGCCCCTGTGACCGACACCATCGGCATCGACGACTTCGCGAAGATCGACCTGCGCATCGCGCGCATCGCCGAGGCCTCCCACGTCGAAGGCGCCGACAAGCTGCTGCGGCTGACGCTCGACCTCGGCGAGCTCGGCACCCGCCAGGTGTTTGCCGGCATCAAGTCGGCCTATGCGCCGGAAGCGCTGGTCGGACGGCTCACCGTGATGGTCGCCAACCTCGCGCCGCGCAAGATGAAGTTCGGCATGAGCGAAGGCATGGTCCTGGCGGCCTCCTACCCTGAAGGGCATAAAGGCGAAGCGCCCGGCCTGTTCATCCTGTCGCCTGACAGCGGCGCACAGCCGGGCATGAAAGTGAAATAAACCGTCATGAAGACGCTGCACCTGCGCATTCATGGCCGCGTGCAGGGTGTGTGGTATCGCGAGTCGATGCGGCGCGAGGCTGAACGGCTGAATGTGGCCGGCTGGGTACGCAACGCGTCCGATGGGTCGGTCGAAGCCGTGGTTCAGGGCAGTGCCGCAGCCGTCGACGCGCTGATTCAATGGGCGCGCAGCGGCCCGCCATTGGCGCGGGTTGAACGCATCGAGCTTGATGAGGCGCACGGCCAGTTCAGCGGATTCGAGAAACGGGGCGATTAGCTCGGCGCCAGGATTGCCATCTTGCCTGGACAGGCAAAAAAATGCCCGGCTCATGAGCCGGGCTGAATATCCACCAAAGGAGGAGGATTGGAGGAGACAACACTGAAGTGCTATTGCAGCGGCCTCAGCGTTATTAGAATAATCTAATATAATTCATTGCCTGTCAACCCCCAATGCAAAAAAACATCGACCGGCGCTTCCGTGTCGCCCGGCATTCAGTAAATCACGCTCACCGCTTCGGGCTTGAGCCAGCCCTCCAGTGACTCAAGCAGCCGGTCGTCCAGGCGCACCCGCCAATCCTCACCCAGACGCACCCGGCAACATGCGCCGGGATTGCAATAGTCGACCCATACCGGGCATCCCCCCCCCTGCATCTTGTAGGGCGCGAGCAATTCAGCCAGTTTGCGGCTGCTACTGGATTGGTCAGGATATTGTCCGTTGCACGCCAGCCGCAGGCCCTGTGCAAAGCGGGTGCGCGCACCCGCCAGATCGTAGATCCGCTCTGCCGTCACCCGCATCCCGCCGGAATAGTCGTCGCGGTTGACCTTGCCTTCGATGATCAGCAGGGCGTCATCCTTCAGCAGATGCCGGCTCTGTTCGTACAGTTCGTTGAAGATCACCACCTCGACCTGGGCGGTCGCGTCGTCCAGCAGCAGAATCAGCATCTTGCCGCGGCGCGTCATCTGGGTGCGCAGTGAGACCGCGATGCCGGCCAGCATCACCGGATCGCGTGAGGGTTCCAGGCTGTCGAGCTGCCTTTTGGCGAAACTGGATACCTCGGCCAGATACGAGGTGAAGGGATGGCCGCTGAAGAAATAGCCGAGTGCGGACTTTTCCTGAAGCAGCTTTTCCTGCTCCGGCCATACGGGCACATCGATCAGTTCTTCACCGCCGTCGAGCGCTTCGCCGAACAGCCCGACCTGGCCACCACTGCGCGCGGCGCGGTCGGCGGTTTCAAGTGCGGCCCCGACGGACGCCATCAGGCTGGCACGGTGGTGATTGAGGCTGTCGAACGCCCCCGCCTTCACCAGCGCTTCGAGCACACGGCGGTTGAGGTAGCGCTTGTCGACCCGCCGCGTCAGGTCGAACAGGCCTTTGTAGGAACCGTTGGCTTCGCGCTCGGCGACGATGGCGCCGATCGCCGCCTCGCCACTGCCCTTGATCGCACCCAGGCCGTAGCGGATTTCAGTTGCGGAAACCGGTTCGAAGCGATAGCCGGACAGATTGATGTCGGGCGGCAGCATCACCAACCCATTGGCGCGGCAGTCCTCGTAGAACACCCGCACCTTGTCGGTGTCGGACATTTCCGACGACATCGTCGCCGCCATGAATTCGGCCGGGTAGTAGGCCTTGAGCCAGGCGGTGTGGTACGCCACCAGCGCGTAGGCCGCCGAGTGCGACTTGTTGAAGCCGTATTCGGCGAACTTCTCCATCAGATCGAACAAGCGTTCGGCGACCTTGGTGTCGGCCCCGCGCCTGGCGGCGCCTTCGAGGAAGATCGTGCGCTGCTGCGCCATTTCCTCGGGCTTCTTCTTGCCCATGGCGCGCCGCAGCATGTCGGCGGCACCGAGGCTGTAGCCCGCCAGGATCTGCGCCACCAGCATCACCTGTTCCTGGTAGACGATGATGCCGTAGGTCGATTTCAGCACCGGCTCGAGGTCGGGATGGAAATACTCGGGCTTCTGCTTGCCCTGCTTGCGCGCGATGAAGTCGTCCACCATGCCGGAGCCGAGCGGGCCCGGCCGGTTCAGCGCCATCAGCGCGATGATGTCTTCGAAGCAGTCGCCTTTCAGCTTCTTTTCCAGGTCCTTGGCCGAACGCGATTCGGACTGGAACACCGCAGTGGTGTTGCCGGCGGCGAACAGCTTGTACACCGCCGGATCGTCGAGCGGCAGGTCCTCCAGGCGGAAGCTTTCCCGCCCCGGGTGGCGCTGCACGAAACGCACCGCTTCGGCGAGAATGGTCAGCGTGCGCAGGCCGAGAAAGTCGAACTTCACCAGGCCGATCGCCTCGACGTCGTCCTTGTCGAACTGCGACACCATGGCGTCCGAACCTTCGGCGCGATACAGCGGACAGAAGTCGGTGAGCCGGCCCGGCGCGATCAGTACCCCGCCCGCGTGCATGCCGACGTTGCGGGTGATGCCCTCGAGCTTTTCCGCCAGCGGCAGCAGCTCGGCGAGTTCTTCCTCGTTGCGGGCGCGCTCATCGATCTGCGGCTCCTTCTCTCGGGCCTCGGCGAGCGAGATGCCAAGTTCGTTGGGCACCAGCTTGACGAACTTGTCGACGAACAGATAAGGCAGATCGAGCACGCGGCCAACGTCGCGCAGCACCGCCTTGGCCGCCATGGTGCCGAAGGTGGCGATCTGCGACACCGCCGCGTGGCCGTACTTGTCCTTCACGTACTGGATCACGCGGTCGCGCCCGTCCTGGCAGAAGTCGATGTCGAAGTCGGGCATCGACACCCGCTCGGGGTTGAGGAACCGTTCGAACAGCAGGTCGTAGGCCAGCGGATCGAGGTCGGTGATGCGCAGGCTGTAGGCGACCAGCGAGCCCGCGCCGGAGCCGCGCCCCGGCCCCACCGGCACGTTGTTGTTCTTGGCCCAGTTGATGAAGTCGGCCACGATGAGGAAGTAGCCGGGGAAGCCCATCTGGATGATGGTGCCGAGTTCGAATTCGAGCCGCTCGGTGTATTCCGGCAGCCTGGCGGCGCGCTGGGCTTCATCGGGATAAAGCTGGGCCATGCGTTCGTGCAGGCCTTCGAAGGAGCGCTGCCGCATGTAGTCGTCGAGTCCCATGCCGTCTGGGGTCGGGAAATCGGGCAGCCTGCTCTTGCCGAGTTCCAGCGTGAGGTTGCAGCGCTTGGCGATTTCCACGCTGTTGGCGAGCGCCTCGGGCAGGTCGGCGAACAGCTTCGCCATCTCATCCGGCGTCTTGAAATACTGCTCGGCGGTAAACGGCCGCGGACGGCGCGGGTCACCCAGCATCATGCCTTCGGCGATGCACACGCGCGCCTCGTGCGCCTTGAAATCGTCCGGCGCGATGAACTGGATCGGATGGGTGGCGACTGCCGGCAGGTTCAGCATCGCGCCGAGGTCGAGCAGACCGTCGATCAGACGTTCGGCATGCGGCTGGCCGAAACGCTGCAGTTCCAGGTAATAGCGTCCCGGAAACAACGTGGCCCAGGCTTCCGCGGCGGCACGCGCGGCATCGGGCTTGTCGTCGAGAATCGCCTGCGCGACGTTGCCGGCGTCGCCGCCCGACAATGCCAGCAGGCCGTCGCTATCGTCGGCCAGCCAGGCGGGATCGATTTCGGCACGGCCGCGATGGAGGTTGTCCTGATAGGCGCGGCTAAGCAGTTCGCACAGGCGGCGATAGCCCGCGCGGTGCTGCGCCAGCAGCAACAGGCGCGATGGACGGTTACGGTCGGCCATGTTCGTGACCCACACGTCGCAGCCGAACACCGGCTTGATGCCGGCAGCGCGCGCGGCACGATAGAACTTCACCCAGCCGAAGGTGTTGGACAGATCGCTCACCCCGAGTGCAGGCATGGCCGTCTCGCGCGCACGCCCGACCGCCTCGCCGATCCGCACCAGGCCATCGGTGACGGAATACTCGGTATGCAGGCGAAGATGAATGAAACGCGGATCGATCATGGGGCGGATACGGGAATGCAGCCCGCTATTTTAACGCCGGGGGGGACGGCAAAAAAACAAAAGGCAGCCGAAGCTGCCTTTTCCAGGGACAGGTGCCGGAACTCAGTTGGCGCGGCGCTTGAACTCGTTGGTGCGGGTGTCGATCTCGATCATGTCGCCGATGTCGACGAAAGCCGCGACCGGTAGTTCAAACCCGGTGGGCTTGATGCGCGCGGGCTTCATCACCTTGCCCGAGGTATCGCCGCGCACGGCCGGCTCGGTGTATTCGACTTCGCGAATGACGGTGGTCGGCATTTCGACCGAAATGGCCTTGCCGTCGTAAAACACCACTTCCAGCGGCATGCCGTCGTCGAGGTAGTTCAGTGCGTCGCCCAGATTGTCGGCTTCGATCTCGTACTGATTGTATTCGCTGTCCATGAACACATACAGCGGGTCGGCGAAATAGGAATAGGTGCATTCCTTGCGGTCGAGGGTGACGGTGTCGAACTTGTCGTCGGCGCGGTAGACCGATTCGGTGCCGGCGCCGGTGAGCAGGTTCTTCAGTTTCATCTTGACGACGGAAGAGTTGCGGCCGGATTTCGAGAATTCGGCTTTCTGCACCACCATCGGGTCCTTGCCTATCATCACGACGTTGCCGGCGCGGAGTTCCTGTGCGATTTTCATGGATGTGCCTGTTGCGATAGCTGGTAAATTTTAGAAAACTCGTTATTTTAACTTATTTTCCACAAAGTCAACCAGCGTGTCGGTCAGGCGTCCGGCCGGGGCGAGCCGCTCGGGCCAGGCGCGTGCATGACGCTCGATCGGGTTCTGCTGCGCCCGATACGCCGTCCAGCATTGCGCCATATCCGGCGTATCGGGCTGGCCGTTCCAGCGCTGCCACAGATCCGCCATCGCCCGCGCCGCCGCAGCATCCAGCCCTGCCGTGTAACGTGCCAGCAGCGCATCCAGCTTGGCCCAGTGCGCCGCCCCGGCCTGCGGATAGGCTTGCCAGACCAATGGACGCGCTGCCCACTGTGCCCGCACGCAGGAATCCTCGCCCCGCACAAAATTGAGGCCACACGCCCATAACAGGCAGTCGTACGTGTCCTGATCCAGAAACGGCAAAATACGCAGCCGCAAGGCGCCACGCCTGTGTTCGTCTCCCGCCTGCAGTGCGGAAACCGGCAGCCATGCCGCCAGTTGCGGGATGACCCGGCCTTCGGGCACGAGGCAGGTGACGGGACGCGTGTCGGCCACCCAGGCGTCGAGCAGGGCAGGAAGCGCAGGGTTTTCGTAAGCGAACAGCGACACCCGCAACTCCTCAGGCTGTGGCGCACCCAACCCAAGCCGGCGCCAGAACGCGCCCGTGCCGGTGCGCACAAACGCTGCACGCCGTCCGGCCAGATCCGCCTCGGCCAGCAAACCGCCGGTGCCAGCCGTGTAGCCGGGAAAGAAAAAATATTTGGTCAATGGCAAGCGCGGATGCGGCGACGGCAAGCCATGGTGTTCCGCCACCCAGGGTTCGGCGCTCAGGTATTCGAGATTGATCCAGACCGGTGGCGGCACCTGCAGGCTCATCGCGGTCAGATAGGATTCCGGCAAGGCACAGCCGAATGCCTCGATCACCACTTGCGCCGGCTGGACCGCAGCAAACGGCATGCGCCACCCGCAGACCGCCACGCTCTCGCAGGTTTGCCGATCCACATCCACCGCGATGGCCGGCCAGATGCGGTGAAACGCATGCAGATCATCCACCCAAAGCCGCACTGCCAGACCCTGCTCCCTGGCCAGCCCGCGCGCCAGCCGCCAGGCGATGCCGATGTCGCCATAGTTGTCGACGACGTTGCAGAAGATGTCCCAGGTGGCGCGCATGATCCGCATCCTACCGCACCCCTCATCCCCCAAACCACGAAGGCCCGGTGCTGCGGGCCTTCGTTCAGTTTGCCTGTCTGATCAGTTTACTTGCCTGACAGGCAGGACTTCATGAAGGCCTTGCGCGCATCGCCCTTCATTTGCTTGCCGGAGGCCTCGGCGTTGCAATTCTTCATGCGCTGCTGCTGGGTGATTTTTTCGCCGGATTGCGTTGCGCCGGACAAACAGGATTTCATGAAAGCCTTGCGCGCATCGCCGGCAAGGCTTTGTTTGCCTGCCTCGGCATTGCACGACTTCATCCGCGTCTGCTGCGCCGTTTCGGCCCAGGCACCCGTGGCCAGCATGACGCCCACCAGCAAGCCGATCAAGACGGTTTTTTTCATCGCTCCCCCTTTGGTTGAATGGAAACCACAGTCTAGCCGAGCCCATTGTTTTTTCTCGGCTTTACACTTGTAAAAACTCATGCACGGTAGTAAAAAGCAAAAAGTTTGGTTTCAAGAACCGTGCAGGTTTGGCATTACCACAGGGCATCACCGGGTAGCGCGCTTGAATTCAGACCGACGGCCAAAAAAATCATGCCGTCCAGTCATCCGCCAGTGTTTATGCCCCTACGGGGTGCAATTGCGCTTATCGCGGTTATGTTGTTCGTGTCACGCCAAGGAGGAAGTTTGAATGGCAACAGGTACTGTCAAATGGTTCAGCGATGCCAAGGGTTTTGGATTCATTACCCCCGATGACGGCGGCGAGGATGTGTTCGCACATTTCTCCGCCATCCAGTCCAATGGTTTCAAGACCCTGAAGGAAGGCCAGAAGGTCAGCTTCGAAGTCAGCCAGGGCCCCAAAGGCAAGCAGGCTTCCAATATCCAGCCGCAAGGCTGAGTTGTTCGAGCCAGAAAAAACCCCGCCGCGGCGGGGTTTTTTCTGGCTGCGCAGGCTTACATCTTCGCCACCATCGCCTCGGCAAACTGCGAGCACTTCACCTCGGTCGCGCCCTCCATCAGGCGCGCAAAATCATAGGTCACCGATTTGGCAGCAATGGCTTTTTCCATGCTGGCCACGATCAGATCGGCCGCCTCGATCCAGCCGAGGTGGCGCAGCATCATCTCGGCCGACAGGATCAGTGAGCCCGGATTGACGTAGTCCTTGCCGGCGTACTTCGGCGCGGTACCGTGAGTCGCCTCGAACATCGCCACGGTGTCGGACAGGTTCGCTCCCGGCGCGATGCCGATGCCGCCGACTTCCGCCGCCAGCGCGTCGGAGATATAGTCGCCGTTGAGGTTGAGCGTGGCAATCACGTCGTATTCGTCCGGGCGCAGCAGGATCTGCTGCAGGAAGGCGTCGGCGATGACGTCCTTGATCACGATACCGTTGGGTAATTCCATCCACGGGCCTTCGCCGATCAGCCTGGCACCAAATTCGCGCGCGGCGAGCTCATAGCCCCACTTCTTGAAGCCGCCTTCGGTGAACTTCATGATGTTGCCTTTGTGCACCAGGGTCACCGACTTGCGGCCGTTGTCGATCGCGTACTGGATCGCCTTGCGGATCAGGCGCTCGGAACCCTCGATCGACACCGGCTTGATGCCAATGGCCGAGGTCGCGGGAAAGCGGATTTTAGTCACGCCCATTTCCTGCTGCAGGAAGGCGATGACCTTCTGCACCGCCTCGGAGTTGGCTTCCCACTCGACGCCGGCGTAGATGTCTTCGGTGTTCTCGCGGAAGATCACCATGTCGACCTTCTCCGGCGCCTTCACCGGGCTCGGCACGCCGGCGAAGTAACGCACCGGGCGCAGGCATACGTAGAGGTCGAGCATCTGGCGCAGCGCGACGTTGAGCGAGCGAATGCCGCCCGAGGTCGGCGTGGTGAGCGGGCCCTTGATCGAGATCACATAGTCCTTCACCGCCTGCACAGTCTCGTCCGGCAGCCACTGGTCGCCGCCATAGATCTTGATCGCCTTCTCGCCGGCGAACACTTCCATCCAGGCGATCTGCCTGTTGCCGCCGTAGGCCCTGGCCACTGCCGCATCAACCACGCGGCGCATCGCCGGGGTGATGTCGACACCGGTGCCGTCGCCCTCGATGAAGGGGATGATGGGCGTGTCGGGCACGCTCAGGGTGTTGTCGGCGTTGACGGTGATTTTCTGACCGTTGGCGGGGATCTGGATGTTCTGATAAGTCATGGCTGGATAAATTAAGATGAGTGCTCGGGTAACGTTAAAATGGGCGTTTTTGCGAATGTATCTGTAGCGTGGCGCGATTGATCCTGTTCAACAAACCCTACGGCGTGCTGAGCCAGTTCACCCCCGAGGGGCGCTGGCAGGGTCTGCGCGATCACCTCAGCGTGCCCGGCGTGTATGCGGCCGGGCGATTGGACGCTGACAGCGAGGGGCTGCTGATTTTAACCGATGACGGGCCGCTCCAAAGCCGCATCGCCGATCCGCGCCACAAACTGCCGAAAATCTACTGGGCGCAGGTCGAGGGGACTCCCGACGATGCCGCGCTGGAGCCGCTGCGCCGTGGCGTCGACCTCGGTGATTTCGTCACCCGCCCGGCCACGCTGCGCCTCATCGACGAACCTGCCGGCCTGTGGCCGCGCACCCCGCCGATCCGTTTTCGCGCGGCCGTCCCGACAAGCTGGATCGAACTCACGATCGACGAAGGCAAAAACCGCCAGGTGCGCCGGATGACGGCGAAAATCGGCTTCCCGACGCTGCGGCTGATCCGGGCCGCCGTCGGCGAATGGACCCTGGGCGCCTTGCAGCCCGGAGAATGGATGGAACAGCATGTCTGAAACCTGGTTGCCCCACGTCGTCGCTGCCGCCATCGTCGAGCGCAACGGCACATTCCTGCTGGTGGAGGAACACACGGCCGAAGGCCTGCGCCTGAACCAGCCCGCCGGTCACTGGGAACGCGGCGAAACCCTGCTCGATGCGGTGCGCCGCGAGACGCTGGAGGAAACCGCACATCACGTCGAGCCGCTTGCATTGCTGGGCTGCTACAGCACCTACTATCCGCGTCGCGACATCACCTATCTGCGCTTCGCCTATGTCTGCGAAGCCGTCGGTTTCGACGCCGGGCGCGCGCTCGATCACGGCATCGTGCGCGCGCTGTGGCTGACGCCGGCGGAACTCGCCGCCCATCCCACCCTGCACCGTAGCCCGCTAGTGATGCGCTGCGTCGAGGATTATCTCGCCGGGCGGCGCTTTCCGCTCAATTTCGTGAGCCACGCATGAACACGCGCGTCGTTGTCGGTCTCTCCGGCGGGGTCGATTCCGCCATTGCCGCCCATCTGCTGAAGCAGCAGGGCTACGACGTGCTCGGCGTCTTCATGAAGAACTGGAACGACGACGATGGCACCGAACAGTGCACCGCCAGACAAGATTTTTTGGACGTATTGGCGGTCGCCGACGTGCTCGGCATCGAGGTTGATGTAGTCAACTTCGCCGCCGAATACAAGGAACGCGTGTTCAGTTACTTCCTCGCCGAATACCAGGCCGGCCGCACCCCCAACCCCGACGTGCTGTGCAACGCCGAGATCAAGTTCAAGGCTTTCCTCGACGACGCGATTGCGCGCGGCGCGGAATACATCGCCACCGGGCATTACGCCGGCAAGGACGCAGACGCTGCGGGCCGCGCAACCCTGCTCAAGGCCCATGATGCCAACAAGGACCAGAGCTATTTTCTCTACCGTCTGAGCCAGGCGCAGCTCTCCCCTGCCCTGTTCCCGCTGGCGGACCTGCCCAAACCCGAGGTGCGCAAAATCGCCGCGCAGATCGGCCTGCCCAACGCCGCCAAGAAAGACAGCACCGGCATCTGTTTCATCGGCGAGCGCAATTTCCGAGAATTCCTCGAACGCTACCTGCCGCGCGATCCCGGCGACATGAAAACCCCGGATGGGCGCGTCGTCGGACAGCATCAGGGCATGATGTATTACACCCTCGGGCAGCGCCATGGCCTCGGCATCGGCGGGCAGAAGGACGGCAGTATCGCGCCGTGGTTTGTCGCCGCCAAGGACATGGCGAGCAATACCCTCATTGTGGTGCAAGGGCACGACCATCCGCTGCTCAAGCGCTCCAGCCTCACGGCCGGCCAGCTCAACTGGATCAGCGGCGTCGCCCCCGACCCCGGCAAGCCCTACACCGCGAAGACGCGCTACCGCCAGGCCGACGCCGCCTGCGGCATCACCCGGCTCGACGCCGACACGCTGGAACTCGCGTTCGACGCGCCGCAATGGGCCGTCACGCCCGGGCAATCGGTAGTGCTATACGACGGCGAGGTGTGTCTCGGCGGCGGCATCATCACCTGAACCCGCTACAATCCACGCATCCCAGATCCCCATCCCGCCATGTCGCACGAAGCCCCCACCCCCGCCGCCAACTTCATCCGCAACCTCATCGACGAGCAGAACGCTGCCGGAAAATGGGGCGGTCGCGTCGAGACGCGTTTTCCGCCCGAGCCCAACGGCTACCTGCACCTCGGCCACGCCAAGTCGATCTGCCTCAATTTCGGCCTCGCGCGCGACTACGACGGCGTCTGCCACCTGCGCTTCGACGACACCAACCCGGAGAAGGAAGAACAGGAATACGTCGACTCCATCGTCGAGTCGGTGAAGTGGCTGGGCTTCGACTGGGGCGCGCACCTCTACTACGCGTCGAACTACTTCGACACCATGTACGCCTGCGCCGAGTACCTGATCCAGGCCGGCCACGCCTACGTCGACTCGCTTTCCGCCGACGAGATGCGTGCCTACCGCGGCACGCTGACTGAAAAGGGCAAGGACAGCCCGTATCGGAATCGCTCGGTCGAGGAAAACCTCGACCTCTTCCGCAGGATGCGCGCGGGCGAATTCCCCGACGGCGCGCATGTGCTGCGGGCGAAGATCGACATGGCCTCGCCCAACATCAACCTGCGCGACCCGGCGATCTACCGCATCAAGCGCGCCACCCACCACAACACCGGCGACAAATGGTGCATCTACCCGATGTACACCTACGCGCATCCGATCGAGGACGCGATCGAGCGCATCACGCACTCGATCTGCACGCTCGAATTCGAGGACCAGCGGCCGTTCTACGACTGGCTCCTCGACAAGCTCGCCATTGGGGGCTTCTTCACCCGTCCGCTGCCGCAGCAGATCGAATTCGCGCGGCTGAATCTGACCTACGTCGTGCTGTCGAAGCGCAAGCTGATCCAGCTGGTCGACGAAAAGCACGTTTTCGGCTGGGACGACCCACGCATGCCGACGCTCGTCGGCGCGCGCCGACGAGGCTACACGCCCGAAGGCTTCCGCCGCTTCACCGACCAGATCGGCGTGTCGAAGTCCGACGGCTGGATCGACTACAGCGTGTTCGAAGCCTGCCAGCGCGACGTGCTCAACGACTCCGCGCTGCGCCGCATCGCCGTGCTCGACCCGGTGAGGCTCGTCATCGACAACTATCCGGCAGGCCAGTCGGAAGACTGCTTCGCCCCCAACCATCCGCAGCAGCCGAATCTTGGCAAGCGCGCGGTGCCGTTCTCACGCGAGTTGTGGATCGAGCGCGAGGACTTCATGGAAACGCCGCCCAAGGGCTATTTCCGCTTATTTCCGGGTAATTCCGTGCGCCTGCGCTACGGCTACGTCGTCAAATGCACCGGCTGCGACAAGGACGCCGACGGCACCATCACCGCCGTGCACTGCGACTACCTGCCCGACACCAAGTCCGGCACCCCCGGCGCCGACTCGGTCAAGGTCAAGGGCAACATCCACTGGGTGAGCGCGGCGCACGCGTACGAGGCCGAAGTGCGCCTCTACGACCGCTTGTTCAAGACTGCGCAGCCGGGCGGCGAGACCGGCGACTTCCTCGACGACCTCAACACCGATTCGGTGAAGGTCATCCGCGCGCAACTGGAGCCTGCGCTCAAGGACGCCGCGCCCGAGCAGTCCTTCCAGTTCGAGCGGCACGGCTACTTTGTCGCGGATCGCGTCGATTCGAAGCTCGGTGCGCCGGTGTTCAACCGTACGGTGACGTTGAAGGATTCGTGGGTGAAGACTGGAAATTAAAGGCGCGGATAACCACGACCTCTATCACTTTCGCTTCCCACGCTTCATAGCCACGCTACGGACCTGCTTAACGGCGGTACCTAGACTAGTCACCCCAAGTCCGACGAACATCATTACGAAAGCGCCCCATATAAAAGCCGAATCCGATTTAAGCAAAGATAAAATTACGCGGCCGCTTACCCGTCTTGATGGAAACGGAGGCACTGGGTACAAAACCAATACGAGTAGAAGTATCCCCGTGGTAAGGAAGAAGTAGTACTGTCTTCAGCTGTCCCTGGCGAGCTGACCTTTGATTAATCCATTGCCAATCCAATGCGGGCAGCATCACAAGTGGCAGGGCTAACCCGAAAATCCATGCTAGTACCAGTTCAATGGTGGCTTTATCAACATTAGGCGATAGCGCAGCGTAAGGCTGTATGCTCGGGATAAGCTTTGCGATCGCTTCAACGCCACTGTATGACTGGCTGGAAAACCCAGTCCAATCAAGAAACAACGTGATCAATAGGTAGGCTGCCATGAGCCAAATCATGAATAGACAGGCTAAGGGATTTGGCCTGGCGCCCACGCAATGTATCCTACTCTTTCAATCTCGTAGCGAACTTCGCCTCCGCCTTCGCCACCTTCGGCACCACCACGAACTGGCAATACGGCTGATGCGGATTCTGTTCAAAGTAGCGCTGGTGGTAATCCTCGGCGGGGTAGAAGGTCGTCGCTTCGGCGACTTCGGTGACGATGGGCGCAGCGTACTGTTTTGAAGCATTCAACTCCGCAATCACCGCTTCGGCCTCGGCCTTCTGCCCGGGCGTGTGCCAGAAGATGGCGGAGCGGTACTGAGTGCCGACGTCGTTGCCCTGGCGGTTGAACTGGGTAGGGTCGTGGATCGTGAAGAGGACGTCGAGTAGTTCGCGGTAGGCGATCACCTCGGGGTCGAACGTCACCTGCACGACTTCGGCATGGCCGGTGTCGCCGTTGCAGATGTCCTTGTAGGTGGGATTCTCGGTGTGGCCGCCCATGTAGCCGGAGACGGCGGACTCGACGCCGAGCAGACGATTGAACACGGTCTCGGTACACCAGAAGCAGCCGCCGGCGAGTGTTGCGATTTCACGAGGCATTCCATTTCTCCATTGCACGGTCGTTCAGATTTCCCCTTCCACCCGCAAGGAGTACGCCAGCAGGTGCTCCGCTGCTTGGCAACGACCTCCCGCGGCCCGCTTGCAGGGGAGGAGAGTAAGCGCATCAGACGATCGGTACGGTTTCCTTGAACGAGGCACGCGTCATCAGCTTGTCGAAAAGTTTTGCCAGGTTGGGATGCACGCCGCGCCAATCGATTTCAGGGAAGCGCAGATTCAAGTACCCCAGCATGCAACCGCAGGCTACGTCGGCAAGCGTCATGCTGTTGCCAAGATACCAGGGTTTTTCGCCAAGCGCCTCGGACAGGGCTTCGAGTCCGCGGAACAGCGTTTTTTCCTGCAGAGTCAGCCAGTCGGTGCTCTGCTTGTCGGCGGGGCGTTTCTTTTCGTAGAAAATCGCGACCGCGGCATCGGTAACGCCATCGGCCAGCGCTTCGACGCCGCGTACCATCATGCGGCTTTTCGGCTCGCCGGGAATCAGGTGCGCAACCGGACTGACATGGTCGAGGTACTCGACGATGACACGCGAATCGAACACAGATTCACCGTCCTCCAGCACCAGCACCGGCACCTTGCCGAGCGGGTTGAAGTCGGGCACGGGGCTGTCGGGCAGCCAGGGATTCTCGACCTGGAGCTGGAACGGGATTTTCTTTTCCGCCAGCACCACACGAACCTTGCGGCCGTAAGGGCTGGTGAGCGAGCTGACGAGTTTCATTCGGGTTCCCTGAGTATGGCTTTGTTAGAGCTGGTTATAGCGCAGCGCCGTCATTATCACCCGGTGCCAGCGCGGCTCCAACCCGTTCGCGCAGGGCCGGCAGCACCTCGGCTTCGAACCAGGGGTTGCGCTTCAGCCACAGCCGGTTGCGCGGACTGGGATGCGGCAGCGGAAATAAATCCGGAGAGAAATCGCGCCATGCATGCACCGTGTCGGCCAGCGTTCTGCCACGCCGCCGTCCCAGGTAATACGCCTGGGCGTAAGCGCCGATCAGCAGCGTCAACCGGATCTGCGGCATGGCCTGGATCAGCTGCGGATGCCACAGCGGCGCGCATTCCGGGCGCGGCGGCAGGTCGCCGCCTTTCGCCGTGCCGGGGTAGCACAGGCCGGTGGGGACGATGGCAATGCACGTCGCATCGTAGAACTGTTCGCGCGTCATTCCCAGCCATTGCCGCAGCAAATCGCCAGAGGGATCGCTCCATGGAATGCCGGTCTCATGCACGCGCCGTCCCGGCGCCTGGCCGACGATCAGCAGGCGCGCGGTGGGAGAAACCCGCAGAACGGGGCGCGGGGAATGCGGCAGGTTTGCGGCGCAGACGGTGCACGCCTGCACCTTCTCCACCAGCCTGCCAAGATCTTCCGGCCGGTCGGGATCAGCCGGTGTGGTCGGCGATGAACTGCTTGACCGCATCGATGTCGGCATCCATGACGTGCTTTTTCTGCGGCTGCGCTTCCAGCTCGGCGAGTTCGGCCGGGCGCACCGGCTCGATGCCGAGCGCCTCGCGGATCGCGTCCTCGAACTTGGCCGGCTGCGCAGTTTCCATACAGATCAGCGGCACACCCGGCTCGCGGTGCTCGAGACCCACTTTCAGGCCATCGGCGGTATGCGGGTCGATCGTGGTGCCGTAGACCTCGTACACGGTGCGGATGGTGTCGATGCGGTTGGCGTGGCTGCTCGATCCCGAGACCATGCCGAACTCGGCCACGCGCCCGAACAGGCCGTCGGCATTGAGATCGAAGCTGCCGCCCGACTCGACCGCGCCCCACAGGCTGCGGATCCTGGCGGCATCGCGCCCGCTGAGATCGAACACGAAGCGCTCGAAGTTGGACGCCTTGGAGATATCCATCGACGGGCTGGAGGTGTGCCTGGTTTCCGGGCGCGGGCGGTAGACGCCGGTCTTGAAGAACTCATCGAGCACGTCGTTCTCGTTGGTGGCGACGATCAGTTTGGCGATCGGCAAGCCCATCCGGCGCGCGATGTGGCCGGCGCAGACGTTGCCGAAGTTACCCGACGGCACGGAGAACGACACCTGCTGGTCGTTGCCGTGAGTGGCCGCGAAATAAGCCTTGAAGTAATACACGCTCTGCGCCGCGACACGCGCCCAGTTGATCGAGTTGACCGCGCCGATGTGGTGGCGCGTCTTGAAGTCCAGATCGTTGGAAACGCCCTTGACGATGTCCTGGCACTGGTCGAACACGCCGCGGATCACCAGGTTGTGGATGTTGGCGTCCGTGAGCGCATACATCTGCGCCTGCTGGAAGCGCGTCATGCCGTGCTCGGGCGACAGCATGAACACCCGGATGCCGCGCTTGCCGCGCATCGCGTATTCGGCGGCCGAACCGGTGTCGCCGGACGTGGCACCGAGGATGTTGAGCTCGCCGCCGGTTTTCGCCAGCACATATTCGAACAGGTTGCCGAGCAACTGCATCGCCATGTCCTTGAACGCCAGCGTCGGGCCGTTCGACAGCGCCAGCACGTGCAGGCCGGGCTCCAGCGTTTTCAGCGGGGTGATGTCCGCCGCGTCCTCGCCCGGGCCGGCGTAGCGGTAGACATCGGCGGTGTAGGTCTTGTCGATCAGCCGGCGCAGGTCGTCGTGCGGAATGTCGTCGATCAGGCGCGACAGCACGGCGAAGGCCAGTTCGCGGTAATCCATCCCGCGCATCGCCGTGAGTTCGGCGTCGGTAAAGCGTGGGTAGGACTCCGGCACATAAAGGCCGCCGTCGCTGGCGAGCCCGCCGAGCAGGATTTCGGAGAAACGGAGTTGTGGCGCAAGGCCGCGCGTGCTGAGGTAGTTCATTGCCTGCCCTTGGTTACCTGGCCGCCAGTTCTTCGAGGCGGATGCGCATCACCTGCCCCGCCACGGCGTCGAGCGCCTCGATCCTGGCGATCGCGGCATTGATGTTTTTTTCCACCGTGATGTGGGTCAGCAGGATGATGTTGACCTGCTCCTCGCCCTCGGCGGGCTCCTTCTGCACCATGGCGTCGATGGAGATGTCGCTGTCGGCCAGGATACGGGTGATGTCGGCCAGCACGCCGGGACGGTCGAAGGCGCGCAGACGCAGGTAGTAGGCGGTGCGCACCTCGTCCATCGGCAGGATCGGCGTGGCGGCCAGCTGGTCGGGCTGGAACGCCAGATGCGGCACGCGATGGTGCGGATCGGCGGTATGCAGTCGGGTGACATCGACCAGGTCGGCGACCACCGCGGAGGCGGTCGGCTCGGCGCCGGCGCCGGCGCCGTAATACAGCGTCGGGCCGACGGCGTCGCCCT
>ERZ761609.341-NODE-341-length-57985-cov-48.802676_pt1 | contig 57985 bp, 47 predicted proteins | sample MGYA00511163_ERZ761609 | MGnify/ENA primary metagenome ERZ761609 (study PRJEB28899, sample SAMN02445070) | bioreactor sludge metagenome | biome: EBPR sludge | place: Australia: Brisbane, Thorneside Wastewater Treatment Plant | collected 2011-12-16 ... | reverse complement strand
CGGCCGCGGCCGATGACGTTCGTGTTTTCCATCTCAACGTTGCGGCCTGCGTTGAGCAAGGCGGCGACATCCCAGCCGGCTTCGTAGATGAACTCCTCGAGCGGGTCGCCGGTGGAGAAGGCAGATTCGACGAGGCGGATGCGGCGGGCGCCAGCGTCGTTGAGCAGGCGGACGAGGGAGCCGATGACAGCGGGATGGGTGTATTGCGCGCGTTCAGCGGGGATGCGGCCCATACGGTCGCGCGGAGGCCCGGTGAGGTTGAGCTTGACGGAGACAGTCTTGTTGCGGACCAGAGCGGCGAGGCCGCCGAGCTGGTCCATCATCGTGCGGAGAGTCGGGTGGAGCGCAGGGCCATAGTCAGGACAGCGGGCGATGGCGACGGGTCCGGCGGCGGAAGCGGCGCGGGCGGGACGGAGGGCGGCGAACGCCGCGGCGGAGGTCAACCACTCTCTGCGTGATTGCATAGGGGATCCTATTCTTCAAACTCTACCGCGGAGTAGAGGGCGAAGGGGGGGATGCCGGCTTCAACGCCGCCGAGTTCGCGGGTGAGTTCGAGGGGGCGCGGAGGCTGGCCGGGAGTGTGGAGGCGGACGGAGCGGGCGGGCAGGGCGAGCTGAACAGAGACGGGATGGGCGGCGGGCCGGAGCGTGTAGTTGAGCAGGTGGAGGAGGTGGCGGCCTTGGGAGTAGGCGTGCCGGTACTGAAGCGAGCCGGCGTTGAAGAGGCGGATGGCGTCGTGGCGGCGGCTCATGATGAGGTGAGCGTCTTTGGCAAGCATCCAGGGTTCGTCGAACTCGGCGCGGGCTGCGGCGATGCGGCCCTGAGCGGCGTGATGGATGCGGAAGCGCGCGTGGGCGCCGTCGTCAACGGGGCCCAGGCGCCAGTCCTTCAGGGAAGCAGGCATGGCGATGAGCGTGCCTCCCTGTTCCACCCAGGAGCGAACGGTGGCGGGGACGGGCGCGGGGTCGCACCAAAGCAGGGCTTTGAATGGGGTGAGCTGATCGGGGCGGAAGCGGGCGCGGTCCACAGGGACAAAGGCGATGCCGAGGCGGGCGGCGAGCAGCAGAGTTTCGGTGGAGATGTATTCGTTCGGTCCAGTAAAGTCGCTGGCGATGGCGAGGCGGGCGAAAGGGCGGTGCGCGCGCCAGGCGGCATGGCTATTCATCCACTGCTGAGTGGACAGGATGGAGCGCCAGGCTAGGGCGTCGGCGTTGCCCTGGCCCAGGGCTTCGGCGTGGGGCGCGGCGAGGGCAAGGGGGCGGCGCGCGCCGTATGTCCAGGCCTCCAGAAGTGCGAGTTCGTAGTGGGTCCAGCGGAGCGTGCGGGGGTCTTCAGGAAGCTCGGAGCGAAGCCAGATCGTGGACTCGGGAGCGCGGGCGCGGGCCATTTCGATCAGCCAGCCGTTGGCGTCAAGCCAGGCGGCGCCGGTGGGTCCGGCCTCTTCGCTGGTCCCGCCCTTTTGGGTCAGATCGGGCCAAAAGCCGTCGCCGATGGCCTTGATGGGCTCCTTGGCCGCCCATTCCAGCTCCTTCCAGGACTGCCAGCGGACGGGGGGCGGGCAGATGAAACCGCGGGCTTCGGCGGCGGCGCGAAGGGTGGAGGCGCCGGCGGGAAGGAGCAGGCAGTTGAAGCTGGCCGGGTCGAGCAGGCGGAGCAGGTCCGGGCTGGTCCAGGATTCGGGCCATTCGAACGGCACCCAACTGGAGGGCGGCTCGGCCATGGCGGAGGAGCTATTTCTTTTCGAAGCCGGGCGCGAGCGAGAGGGCGAGATAGTTGGTCACCGTGGCATCGTTGCGGCAGGCATCGACGTACGCGTTGCGGAGCAATTGCTCCTTGCGGTTGCGGAGGGTTTCGCGGATGTCCTGTTGGACCTTGGGGTCGTTCAATTCGCGCTGTCCCGAGGGGACACGGGCCATCACCTTGAGAATGCGAAAACCGACGGGGGTGCGGATGGGCGTGGAGACCTGGCCGGGAAGTAGCGTGAGGATGGCCTTGCGGGTTTCCGCGTCGGCATTGACGAGCGCGGATTCAGGCACGAAGCCCATATCACCGCCGTTGGGCGCGGAGTTGGGATCCTCGCTGTAGTTCTGCGCGAGAGCGGCGAAATCCTCGCCCTGCCGGAGGCGGGCTTCCAGCATCTGCACTTTGCGGCGGGCCTGCTCTTCATTGGCGGCTTTGTCGCGCTTCAGATTGCGGACATTGGAATCCGGCTCGGGGGTGACGATGATCTGGGCGACGTGGTAGCTGTTCTCGGGGTAGTTGAAGGCGCCCTTGTTGGATTCGAAGAAGTCGCTGATGTCCTTGTCGATGATGGAGATTTGGGAAATGATCTCCTTGTTCATCAGCTTTTCGACGCTGAGATCGCGGCGGAGTTTGGCTTTCAGTTCATCGACGGTGAGCTTCTGGGCGTCGAGCTGCTTTTGGAATTCTTCCTGGGTGTAGGGGGCGCGGATCTCGTTGAACTTGGCCTCCACTTCGGCATCGGTGGCGATGAGGCTGAGTTTCTCGGCACGCTGGAGCATGATCTCTTCGTCGATCATGACGCGGAGCAACTCGAGCTTGCGGAACTGGTTTTCATCCGGCGAGATGCCCTCGGGCTGGTTGGGGAAGGAACGGCTGAACTGCTTGTCCAACTCGGCGTAAGTAATGGCGCGGCCGTTAACAGTGGCCGCCACATTCGCCGGAACCGCCTTTTTGCAGCCTGTGGCCGTCAGCGCCGCGAGCAGCAGGGGCGCACACCAGAACAACCGGAACCCGGAAAACTTGAGCATGTCTCGATAGCCTCGTGGGGGATGAACCCCATTATTGTAGCGGAGTTTAACGCAGGCGCTTAATCTTGAGGTTGCGGAACTCGATGCGGAAGCCTTCGCCTTCGAGACCGATGTGGCCGCGGCGCACGGGGCACTGGTCCCATTCGCTGACGACAGCGCCGTTGGCCCACACGGTAAGGCGCGGCCCTTGGGCGGTGACCTCGAAGACGTTCCATTCGCCGGGCGCCTTCATGCGATCTTCCTTTAACTGGTCGCGGAGGTTGAAGCGCTTGGGTTCGCCGTTTTCCTCGCCGATGCCGAACAGGAAGCCGCCGCCGGGTCCCACCTGGGCCTGATACCAGCGGCTGTAGTCGGCCGTGTTGCGGACGAAAATGCCGCTGTTATAACGGGGGTTTCCTTCCAGCGGGGTGAAGCGGAACTCGGCGTGGAAGACGAAGTCCTCGAGCGGGGTATCGTAGCGGATCCAGTCGTGGCCGCCGTCGCCCGCGCAGAGCAGGATGTCGCCGTTGCGCTGCCACTGGCGGTGGGAGTCCTCAGCTTCGGATTTGATCTTGAGGCGGGTCCAGCCTTCGAGCTTCGGCCCGGGCATGACGTCGGTCCAGCCCGAGGGGTCGCGTTCGAGCAGGCTCTGCTGCTGGGCGGCGAGAGGGAGGGCAGCAAGGGCCGAGGCGAGGAGGCAGTTAGTCCAAAAGTTCACGTAGTTTCTCCAGGTCGGCCGGGTCGCCGAATTTGGCGGACCGCGCGGCCGGGTCGATCTGTTTCACTAAACCACAAAGCACAGCGCCTTGTCCCACTTCGACGTAGCGGGTGACGCCTTCGGCGGCGAGGCGGCGGATGGAATCGGTCCAGCGAACGGGGTTGGGCACCTGGCGGTAGAGGCCGTCCCGGGCGGCTGCGCCGCTGGTGATGATTTCCGCATCGACGTTGTTGACCAGCGGGCAGGCGAGGTCCTGGAAGGCGGCAGCGTCGAGGTCGGCCTTCAACAACTGCTGGGCGGGCTCCATCAACGAGCAATGGAAGGGGGCGCTCACGGGAAGCGGGACGCAGCGCTTCGCGCCGGCGGCCTTGGCGAGTTCATTGGCGCGGGCGACGGCGGCGGCGTGGCCGGCGATAACAAGCTGTGTGGGCGAGTTGAAGTTGGCGGCGGAGACGACTTCGCCTTGCGCGGCTTCGGCGAGGATGCGGTCGAGCTGGTCCATGGGCGGCATCAGCCAGGCAGCCATCGCGCCGACCCCGGCGGGGACGGCCTGCTGCATGTAGCGGCCGCGGTTGCGGACGATGCGGACGGCATCCTCGAAGCGGAGCGCGCCCGCGGCGACCAGCGCGGAATACTCGCCAAGGCTGTGACCCGCGACGAAATCGGGCTGGTAGCCGAGTTCGCGGAGGACCGCGTTCGCGGCGGCCGAGACGGTGAGCAGCGCGGGCTGGGTGTTCTCGGTGAGCTTGAGCTGGTCTTCGGGGCCTTCAAAGCAGAGCTTTGCGATAGGAAAACCGAGCGCGGCGTCGGCCTGTTCGAAGACCACCCGGGCGGCGGGGTAAGCTTCGGCCAGAGCCTTGCCCATGCCCGCGGCCTGCGATCCCTGGCCGGGGAAGATGAATGCGATTTTGGACATAGAAACCCTTTATTGTATCGTTTCGGGGCTGCTATTCGAGAACGATGAGTTCGTGTTCGCCGAGGCGCAGAAGGCGGAAGCGCAGGCGTTCGGCTTCGCGACGAACGCTCAGGCGGCGGCCGAAGTGGAGCGCGCGGGCGGTGCGCGCGGGCAGGCGAAGGGTGACGTCGATGTCGCGCTGTTCGTGGGGCGCGAAGTAGCCGGTTTGCGAGTGGCCGGTGAGGTTGATGAGGTGGAGCAGCCAGCGGCCGTGCTGTTCGAGCAACGAGAATTCGACCAGCGGGTGGGCGTTGGTGGTGAGCTGGCGTTCGGGGAGGAGGCGGTCGAGCAGGTCATAAAAGAGACCGGCATGCGCGGGCAGGCTGAGGCGGTAGTAGTGCTCGCCGAGATCCCAAGGCAGCCAGGCAGCGCGCTGATCCCTCAGCCAAAGCAGCGCAGGCGTCTGGGTTTCGCGCAGGTCGGCGTGGATGTATTCGGGCGGGCCGAACATAGAGGGCGGGATGAAGGTGAGCGCGGCGCCGGGCTGATCTGCGGTGACGGCGAAGGTGCCGTTGAGCAGAAGGATATTGGTGAGCGAGAGCGAGGGGAACTGCGCGGCGTCGCGGACGCGAAGGTAGCCTTGAACGCCGCTGAGGGTTTCAATGACCTTGACGCCTGCGAACGCGGGCGGCTGGGGCGAGGCGGCGAGGAGGCGGCCACCCTGCTCGATCCAGGAGGCAAGTTCGGCCGGGGCGCGGCCGGCGGTGACGACGAGGTCGTAATCGGTCCGGCCGAGCCAGTCGAGGTTATTCGAGACGGCGAAGGGCATATGGGCCTCGCTAAGCAGGCGGAACAGGCCGCGGTAGGAGTTGCCTGGGCCACTTTGGTAGAGCAGCACGCGGGCGGCGCTTTTTGTCCGGGCGAGGTACTGTTCGTTGGCGGCGGCCCATTCGAAGACGGGGCGGGCGGCTTCGACGGCCTGCCGGTCCTGCTGGTCGAAGGTCCCATTGATGGCGAAGGCGAGCGCGCCGCCATGGGCGATGTTCTGCCAGAGGCGGAGGCGGATCTCGCCGGGCGGGACGGTGGCATAACGCCAGGCGTAATCGACGAACTGCATGCAGAGGTTGACGGCGGCCTTCGCGGGCTGCGAATTGCGGGCGCGGTTGACGTTGTCGCTGGCCGAGTAGGGCCACATGGGGAGCGGGCGATTGACGGCGGTGTTGGATTCGGACATGACGCCGTCGGTGTGCTCGAGCAGGTAGTTGAAGTAGCCGGCCTCGGGGCGTTTCTCGCGGATGAGTTCACCGATCCGGGCGGCGACGGCGAGGCGCTGCTCGTTCATCCAGGCCTGGTATTCGGGATCCATCTTGGCGGGCAGGTCGCGGGTGAAGCGCTCGCGGTAAAGACGCCGGCATTCGTCACAATGGCAGTGGCCGACGAAGACGCCGCTATAGTCGGTGGACTGGTTGCCGAACATGTTGAAGAACAGGCCGTCGACGGGGTAGAGTTCCAGGGCCTCGGTGAGGATCTCCATCGCCTTCTCGCGGTAGTAGCCGCCGTTGATGCAGACCGAATGGAGTTCGTTGTAAATGACCGGCGCGCCATCGGCCTTGCGGAAGAACCATTCCGGGTGGGCTTGAAAAACCTCCGGGCGGGTTTTCGAGAAGTCGAAGCGGCCCACCATGCGGATGCCACGGGCATGGGCCTCGCGGAGCACTTCGCCGAACAGGTCGCGCCCCTTCAGGCGGCGGCCCTCGATATGGTGTTGAACCCGGGTGGGGTAGGTGGCGGCGATGCCGCCCATGTTGAAGTGGAGGACGTTGGCCTTGAGACGCGCGGCCTCGGCAACGAGGGCCTGGGCGTCGAGGGAAGCATCCACTTCCCGGACATTGGTCTGCACCCAGCGCAGGGGTTCGCGCATCCACCAGCCGGGCAGGCTGGAGGTGGGCTGGCCGGCGAGGCTGAAGGCGGGCCAACCGGCGCTGAGGCGGAGAAGTGAGCGGCGATTCATGGGCGGGCACCTCCGTCGCGATCGTATCATCCGACGGGGGATTCGCCCAACGTAACTTTTCGCTACTCTGAAGACATCCCTGTCAGATAGACCTGCGTCCGTAAAAGGGAGAATTCCGCCCCGTGCGATTATCCGAAATTTGCGTTCAACGTCCCGTATTCGCCTTCATGCTGATCATGTTCCTGGTCGTGATGGGGGTGTTCAGCTTCATCGACCTGGGGGTGGACCTGTTCCCGAAGTCCGACCCGGCAACGGTGTATGTGGCCTACCGCTTGCCGGGCGCGAGTCCGGAAGAGGTGGTGTCGCAGATGGTGCTGCCACTGGAAGAGGCGGTGAGTTCGATTTCGGGCATCGATGAACTGCGCTGTATCACGAGCGAGAACGGCGGGTTCATGGTGATCACCTTCATCCTCGAAAAGGATATTGGCGAGGCGGTGGAGGACGTGCGCGAAAAGGTGGCGGGCGCGCAGCGGCAACTGCCGCCGACGGCGCTGCCGCCAACGGTGCGCAAGGCCGACCCGGATTCCGACCCCGTTGTGACCCTGGCCCTGTATGGCGACCGCAGCATCCGCGAAATCACCGAAGTGGCCGACAAGGTGGTGCGCCGCGCGCTCGAGACCGTGGACGGCGTGGCGTCGATTGAACTCGCGGGAGGGCGCAAGCGCCAGATCAACCTGATGCTGGACATCAACAAGATGAACGGCTACACCCTGACGGCGCAGGACGTGGAGCGGGCGATACGGCAGGAGAACATCGAGTCGCCCGGCGGGCGCATGGTGCGCGGCGCGTCCGAAGTGGGCGTGCGAACGATGGGCCGGGTGGAGACCATCGAGCAGTTCAACAACATCATCATCAAGAACGCCGGCGGCGTGCCGATTCGCTTCCGCGACATCGGCTACGCCGAGGATGCAATGGCCGAGCGGCGGACGTTCGCCTACTACCAGAACCAGCCCGCGGTGATCATGGAAGTGCGGCGGCAGACGGGCCTGAACACCGTGAAGGTGGTGGACACCATACTGGACCGCATCGAGCCGATCAATGAAACGCTGCCCGGCGGGCTGAAACTGGCGGTCATCAAGGAGCAGGCCACCTACATCAAGAAGTCGGTGGAGTCGCTGGAAGAGCACCTGATCTTCGGTTCGCTGTTCGCATCGATGATTATCTGGCTGTTCATCCGCGACTGGCGCACGGTATTGATTTCCGCAATTGCGATTCCGACTTCGATCATCACCACGTTCTCGGTGATGCGGTATCTCGATTACACGCTCAATTCGATGACCCTGCTGGCGCTGACGCTCGCCGTGGGCATTGTGATCGACGACGCGATCATCGTGCTCGAGAACATCTACCGCTGGCTGGAGGAGAAGCCGGGAATTGACCCCAAGGCCGCGGCCATTGGGGCGACGAAGGAGATCTCGCTCGCCGTCGTGGCGACCACGATTTCGCTCGTGATCATATTCGTGCCGATCGCCTTCACCACGGGCTACGCGAAGCGCTACCTGAACGAGTTCGGCTCGACGATGGCGTTCTCCATCATGGTGTCGATGCTGGTCGCCTTCACGCTGACCCCCACGTTGAGCGCCCGCGTGTTGAAGATCAAGCGCAAAGGCAACGGCGCGCCGCACGGCCACCGGGTGACATCGCTGGAGCGCGGCTACCTGAGACTGCTCGACTGGTCCCTGGCGCACCGCTGGGTGATTGTGCTGGTAAGCGTGGTGACGTTTGCCTCGACGTTCCCGCTCTACCAGACAATCGGGCGGGACTGGATGCCGCAGGAGGACCAGTCCGAGCTTGGGCTGTCGCTGGAAACGCCCGAAGGCACTTCATTGGAAGCGACCGAGCGCGTAACTCTGGAGATGGCGCGCAAGATCGAAAAGGTGCCGGGCGTGATTGGCATTGTGCCTTCCTCCTCGCCCTTCCTGGACCGCGTGCAGCAGGCGCAGATGACCATCCTTCTGGCGCCGACCTCGGAGCGCGGACCGCTCAACGCAGTGGCCAATCAGGTGCGCGACGCGATCAAGGAATATGCCTACCTGCGGCCGGCGTTGCGCTTTCCCAATGCGCTGGGCGGCCGCGAGACGTTCTCGCCGATCCGCGGCACGATCCTGGGGCCGGACCTGCAACAACTGGCGCCGATTGCGCGCGAGGCTGTGTCGCGCCTGATGCAGCAGAAGGAACTGGCCGACATGCGTGCGAACCTGCAGTTCTCGAATCCCGAAATGCAGGTGAAAATCGACCGCCAGTTGGCATCGGACCTTGGTGTCCGCGTGGCGGATGTGGCGAGCGCAGTGCGCCTGCTGATGTCGGGCGACGACGAGATCAGCACGTACAAAGAGGGAGGCGAGCAGTATCCGGTGACCATGCGCCTGATGCCCGGGCAGCGCGACGACCAGGAAGTGCTGAGCCGGTTGCTGGTGCCTTCGGCGCGGCTGGGCTTGATCCGCCTGGATTCGATCGCTTCGATCGAGCGCGGCGCAGGCCCGTCGCGCGTGGACCGATTCGCCCGGCAATACGGCATTGGGATTTACGGCAACGTGGGCGAGGGCTACACACTCGGTACCGCCGCGGCGAAGGTGCAGGAAGTGTTCGACGGCCTGAACCTGCCGCCGGGCTACCGGCTGCTGTTCTCGGGCCAGGTTCGCATTCTGGAGGAGACCACCGCGAACATGATTCTGGCGATCGGGCTGGCATCGATCTTCATGTATATGGTGCTGGCGGCGCAGTTTGAATCGCTCACCCACCCGTTCATCATCCTGCTGACGCTGCCGTTGTCGATCCCGTTCGCGCTGCTGAGCCTGCAAATCACGGGCCGGTCGATGAACCTGTTTTCGGCGCTTGGGGTGCTGCTATTGCTCGGCATTGTGAAGAAGAACGGCATTCTTCAAATCGACGCCATGAACCGGTTGCTGAAAGAAGGCATGGGTTTGCGGGAGGCGATTCTGGAGGCGAACCGCATCCGGTTGCGACCGATTCTGATGACGACGTTTTCGATCATCGCCGGCCTGATTCCGACGGCCATCGCAATTGGCACGGGCGCGGCGACGCGGTCAGCCATCGCGATCACGATCATCGGCGGGCAGACGCTTTGCCTGGTGCTGACCCTGCTGGTGGTGCCCGTGGGATACAGCTACCTCGAGGACGTCCGCGCGTGGTTTGGGCGGCGGCGTCACATGGCGCCAGCGCCCGCGGCGGGAGACTGAGATCAGGGGATCCGGAGCGTGACCGCGGGGCTTTCATATCCCGCGGCCGTGACCGTGGCCGATACCTCACCCGCGACCCCCTCAGGCCGGCGCAGCATGAGTTCATAGACACCGCCGAGCGTGGGCGAATGGCGGCAATCCAGGGTTTCCGCGCGCAGGCCGTTCAGCGTGGCCGCGACGGCTTCTGCACACTGCCCATTGCCCAGCAGCGCCCCAAAACCAGTGCCGAAGATGCGGATCACGCCTGCGGAGAGCGGTTCGGGCGCGAGTCCATCAAACAGGGCAGGATGGGCGCGGCGAATTGAGATGGCAACCGGCGCGCTGCGCACTCCACTGCGTTCAATCGTGAGTTCAGCGGACTCGCGGCCGGCCAACGCCAATGGCGCCTCGATGACCACCGCCTCGGAGCCACCCAGATTGAGGACGCTGACGATTCCTGCCGGCGTCTCATCGAACCAGACACGGACGCCACTCAATTCGGCGGCGGTGCGCGCGGAGGCGTTCACGATGCCAGGTTCGGTGGACAGGCCCCAGCCATAGATGTTGACCCTTGCTCCGGGTGAGACGCCAGCCTCGCCGCTGGCGGCGTTCACAACCAGCCAGGGCTTGGTAGCCGGTTCCTCGGTGGCGAGCTTCCAGATCTCGCCGCTTCCCGAAGGGCGATAGCGCGCAAATAGGATTTCGCCATCTTCGTCTTCTCCGAAGGTGGAGATGTTCCAGCCAGCGAGGCGGAGGAGTTCCCTGCCCTGCCAGCCGAAGCGGTCGTGGCGCAAGGCCCAGAAGCGGCCGGAAACGAAGTCGGAGAAAAAGTAGGTTCCCTGCCAGGAATCCTGCGCCCAGCCGCGATAAACGGCGCCGCCGGTCACGCTTTGCGAGCCGTTCAGGGTGTAGTCGAACACCGGCGCGGTGAAGGCCGCGAGGTTGCAGCCGGGCACATTGCAGAGCGTGCCTTCAACGGTGGCCCAACCGTAGTTGGCGCCGCCGGGGCTGCCGGCGGATTGGAAGTTGATCTCCTCGCGGCGGTTCTGGCCGACGTCGGCGATGTAGAGGTCGCCGGTGTGGCGGTCGAAGGAATAGCGCCAGGGGTTGCGCAGGCCGAGCGCCCAGATTTCGTCACGCACGGCAGGGTTGCCGGCGAAGGGATTGTCCGGGGGGATGGCGTAGGGCGCGACGCCGGATTCGACGTCGATGCGGAGCATTTTGCCGAGCAGGGTGAGCGGGTCCTGGCCCGCGCCGAGCGGGTCGTTCCCGCTGCCGCCGTCGCCGGTGCCGATGTAGAGATAGCCGTCGGGACCAAAGGCAAGTTGGCCGGCGTTGTGGTTGTCGAAGGGCTGGTTGATGACCAGGATGCGCTGTTCGCTGTCGGGGTCGGCGCGGTTGGGGTCGGTGGCGCTGACGCGAAAGCGGGAAACAACGGTGCGCAGGTCGGGCGCGCCGCGGCCCTCGGTGTAGTTCACATAGAAATGCTGCTTTTCGGCAAAATCAGGCGGAAAAGCGAGACCCAGCAGACCACGTTCGCCCCCGGCGATGACCCGCGAGCGCAGATCGAGAAACGGCTCCGGGCGCACTTCGAGGTTGTCCATCACCTTGATGCGGCCAGTCTGCTCGACGATGAACAGGCGCCAGGTGCCGTCGCGGGGGCTTTGGATGTCCACCGGCAGGTCGAAACCGCCGGCGACGAAGACCGGCCGCAGGCGCGGCCAATCGTTTTGCTGTGCGGGGGCGAAAGACGCCGCCAGAAGAGCAACAAGAGTGAAGTTTTCCAGCCTCATACCGAATGTGGATGATGCAAGTACTGGGAAGGCCGCAACTTAAGGCCGGGCCCGCACAAGAATTAACGAAATGCCTCATTGAATCTTCCAGCGTGCTGTGTTGAACTGAAATCAGAGAGACATGGCGCGCAAGACGAAAAGCAATAAACTCGAAGAGCCCTTGCCGGTGGCCGCGCCGAAGCGGGCGAAGCGCAAGGGGAACGCGCGTTGCGTGGTGTGTGGCAGCGAAGTGGCTCAGTTCTCGACCGAGGAACTGTGCTGGGTGTGCCGGCGGCTGAAGATTTCCGCCTGGCGCGAGGCGGACTCGCAGAACGCGATGCAGGAATAGGGGCTACCGCGCGCGTTCGTAAACGACCGCCGCCGCAGCAACGTCCTGGACGCCCAGTCCCAATGATTCGAACAACGTGATTCCTTCCGGGCGGGTGAAGCCGGGCTGGGCCAGTAGTGTGCCTAGCTCATGGACGGGCATTTCGGACCACTTTTCGGCGGGCGCGGCCAGCAGGAGGTCGCCTGCCTCGAGGTGGGCCTGTTCCAGGGAATCGATTGCAATCAGGGCGGCGCGATGAATGGTTTCGGGTGGGATTTCGCGGCGGGTGGCTTGATTTGAGCCGGCGGCGTTGATGTGCGCCTGGTGGTGGAGACTGGCGTCGTCGAAGACGGGATCCTTCGCGTAGGTGCAGGTGATGAGGACTTCGGCGTCGCGGACGGCGGCTTCGGCCGAGTCCGCCGCCTGGACGCTAACGCCAAAACTCTCCGCGGCGCGGGCGGCGAAGGAGGCCCGTTTTTCTGGGTTCCGGCTGTACACGCGCACCTGCCGGACGCCCGGGCGGACTGTGAGTACGGCCTCAAGCTGAGTCCAACTCTGGAAGCCGGAACCAATCAGCCCGACCGTCTGCACATCCCGGGGCGCCAGCAGATCCGTGGCGACGCCCGTGGCGGCGCCGGTACGGATCTGGCCAAGAGCATTGGCGTCGATGAGGGCGAGGGGCTCAGCGGTGCGGGCGTCATACAACAGCACATGGAAGTGCATGGCGCCGTGCTTCACGTTGGTGGCGTAGATCTTCGCACCGTAGTAATCGCCGAACCACCCGGCCATCTGATGCAGCACACTGCCGGCTCCGGGCACAACGAGGCGGCGGCGCGGATGGTTGATCGCCGCGCCGGTGGCGAGGGCGAGGAACGCTTGCCGCACGGCCGGGATAGCATCCCGCATGGGCAGCAGGCGCCGGACGTCGTCCTCGGTCAGATGGAGCATCGCCGCCGTTTAGCGAAGCCAGGGATCGCGGGCGTCGGGATCGAGCCCAAGTTCGTGGATGGCCTGGCTGGCCCGCTGGCCATCGAATTGGCCCCAGCGGGCGAGTTGCGCCAGCGCGGCGACCGTGATCGATTCGGCATCGACCTCGAAAAAGCGGCGCAGATAAACGCGGCTTTCGCTGCGGCCGAAGCCATCGGTGCCGAGCGCCGTCAAACGACCGCTGAGCCAGGGGGCGAGTTGGTCGGCCAGAACCTTCATGTAGTCGCTGGCGGCGACGATGGGGCCCTGGGTGTGCTCCATGACTTGCTGGATGTAAGGCTTGCGCGGCTCCTGGTCGGGGTGGAGCCGGTTCCAGCGCGCGCAACTGATCGCGTCGCGCCGGAGTTCGTTGTAGCTGGTCACGCTCCACACGTCGGCGGGGAGTTCAAACTTCTCCCACAACAGGCGCTGGGCGCGCAGGGCTTCGTTCAGCATCGAGGCCGAGCCCCAGAGCTGAATCCGCGCCGGGCCATGCTCGCTTTGAGCCACGCGGTGGATGCCGCGCAGGATGCCTTCGCGGACGCCTTCGCCCTCGGGCATCTTGGGCTGGGCATAGTTTTCGTTGCACAGCGTGAGGTAGTAGAAGATGTCCTCGTTGTTGCCGTACATCCGCCGCAGACCTTCCTGAACGATCACGGCGATTTCATAGGCGTAGGCCGGATCGTAGGTCACACAGTTCGGCACGGTGGAAGCGAGCACATGCGAGTGTCCATCCTCATGCTGGAGACCCTCGCCGTTGAGCGTGGTGCGCCCGGCGGTGGCGCCGCACAGGAAGCCGCGGCCGCGTGAGTCGCCGAAGGCCCAGATGGCGTCGCCCACGCGCTGGAACCCGAACATCGAATAGTAGATGTACATCGGGATCATGGGCACGCCGTAGTTGCAGTAAGCGGTGCCGGCGGCAGTGAAGCTGGCCAGTGAACCGGCTTCGGTGATGCCTTCCTCGAGAATCTGGCCGTCCTGCGCTTCCTTGTAGTACAAAAACTGGTCGCTGTCCACGGGCTTGTAGAGCTGGCCGTGGGGCGCGTAGATCGAGATCTGCCGGAACAGGCTCTCCATGCCGAACGTGCGCGCCTCGTCGGGGATGATGGGCACGATCAGCTTGCCGAGATCCTTGTTCTTGAGCAGATTGCGCAGGATGGCTACGAAGGCCATGGTGGTGGAGACGGGACGCCCGCCTGAGCCCTGCAGCGAGTCGTCGAACTCTTCGAGGGCGGGCATGGGCAGTTTGACGGGTTCGGACTTGCGCGCGGGCACGGGCCCGCCCATGGCTTCGCGACGCGCCCGCACGTACTTCATTTCGGGGGAGTCTTCGGGCGGGCGGTAGAAGCTGACTGTGGTGACAGTCTCTTCGGGAATGGGGATCTGGAAGCGCTCACGGAGCTTTACCAGCTCATCCTCGTTCAGCTTCTTCTGCTGGTGGGTATAGTTGCGGCCTTCGCCCGCTTCGCCGAGGCCATAACCCTTGATGGTCTTGGCCAGAATGACGGTAGGCGAGCCGGTGTGCTCGAAGGCGCGCTTGTATGCGTTGTAGACCTTCACCGGGTCGTGGCCGCCGCGGCGGAACGAATAGATTTCATCGTCCGTCAGATCCTCGACAAGTTCGAGCAACTCGGGATACTTGCCGAAGAACTCCTGCCTGACATACGCGCCGCCGCGGGCCTTGAAGTTCTGGTATTCGCCATCCACACATTCGTGCATGCGGCGCATGAGCAGGCCGGTCTTGTCCTTGGCCAGCAGGCGGTCCCAATCGCTGCCCCAGACCACCTTGATCACATTCCAGCCGGCGCCGCGGAACAGGCCCTCGAGTTCCTGGATGATGTTGCCGTTGCCACGAACCGGGCCGTCGAGCCGCTGGAGGTTGCAGTTGATGACGAAGATCAGGTTGTCGAGCTTTTCGTGCGCGGGGATGCGAAGCGCGCCGGTGGATTCGGGCTCCTCCATTTCGCCGTCACCAAGGAAGGCCCACACCTTGCGGTCGGTCTTCGGGATCAGTCCGCGGTTTTCGAGATACCGCATGAAGCGGGCCTGGTAGATCGAGTTGATCGGGCCCAGACCCATCGACACGGTGGGGAACTGCCAGAAATCGGGCATGAGCCAGGGGTGGGGGTAACTGGAAAGCCCCGGATGGTCACGCAGTTCATGGCGGAAATTCTTCAGGTGCTCTTCATTCAGCCGCCCTTCCAGATAGGCGCGGGCGTACATGCCGGGGCTGGCGTGGCCCTGGAAGTACACCAGGTCGCCGGGTTGATCGCCAATCGAGCCGCGGAAGAAGTGGTTCATGCCCACCTCGACCAGTGTGGCCGAGGAGGCGAAGGTCGAAATATGCCCGCCGATGCCTTCGTCGTACTTGTTGGCGCGCACCACCATCGCCACGGCGTTCCAGCGCACCAGGCTCTTGATGCGGCGCTCGATGGCGCGGTCACCGGGATACGGAACTTCGTCCTCGGGAGGGATGGTGTTGAGGTAAGGCGTGGTGACCGACAAAGCGGCCGGGACGCCGTTGCGGCTCGCCTCGTGAGCCAGCCTTTCCAGGAGGTAGCGGGCCCGGTCAGGACCGCCTTCCTCGATCACCTGGTCGAGCGCTTCGAGCCACTCTTGCGTTTCGACAGGATTCAAGTCTTCCGGCTTTTCTACTTTGGGTCGTAGCATGGGTTTCCAGAGGGGTAATCTTGATTTTACTGCCCCTTCCAAACCTGCTGCAATGGAAAGGGTTGCCGCGGACACTCATGAAGATGCGAATCGGACGGGCAAAGTGCCGGGATTTCGACGCTACCTCGCGTCTGGAGTGGCTGGAAACCAACCAGACGGGCGGCTACGCGATGGGTACGGTGAGCGGCCTGGCTACGCGGCGCTACCACTCGCTCCTGATCGCCGCGCGGCGGCCTCCAGGCGAGCGGCATGCGCTGTTTGCCCGGGTCGAGGAGCGCTTGGAGACGGACGGCGGAGCTTTCGATCTGGGCGTGGTGGAATACCCCGGCCACCTGGCGATGCGCGGCGACCAGTTGCTGGAGGAGTTCCGGCCGGATCCACCCCGTTGGATTTATCGCTGTGGCGAGGCGCGCGTTGGGAAGTCACTTTTTCTGCTGCCGGGCCGGGCCGCGGCCGTGCTGCGCTACATTTGCGATCAGCCGGCGCGGCTGAACCTGCGGCCTTTTTATTGCAATCGCGACTATCACGGATTGCAGGCGGCCGGCGGCGGATTCCGCATTCCAGTCAAAATTGTAGCACCGAGTGCTAGGTTTCGTCCCTCCGAGCACTGGTATCGCGACCACGAGTACCGCGTAGAGCACGAACGCGGCCTCGACTTCCGCGAGGCTTTGTGGACACCAGGGGTCTACGAGTACGATCTGCGGCCCGGCGAGCCGGCATGGTTTCTCGCCGCCGCGGACAGCGCGGAGGCGGATCTTCCGGCGGCGTACGAGGACCGCCTGGCGCGCCCATTCCACCCTGCGGACCCCTTCCTGGCCCGGCGGAATTCGGGCGAATGGACGCTGATGGCCGGCTATCCGTGGTTCACCGACTGGGGGCGCGACACGATGATCGCCCTGCCGGGTCTGCTGTTGGGCGAGGCGCCCCGCCGCGAAGAGGCCCGCTCCATTCTGGAGAGTTACGCCGCCCATCGCGCCCACGGTCTTCTGCCCAACCGGTTTCCAGACGATGGCGGCGAGCCGGAATACAACAGCGCCGACGCCACGCTCTGGTGGTTCACCGCCTCGCACCATTACCTGATGCATGGCGAGGACGAAGACTATCTGCGCGGCGTCTTCCTGCCCGCCGCGCAAGACATTCTCAGCCACCTGGCGCGGGGCACGCTCTACGAGATCGCCATCGACCCCCACGATGGTCTGCTCACGGCGGGCAACCCATCCACGCAGCTGACCTGGATGGACGCGCGCGTCCACGGTGTGCCGGTGACTCCGCGCCACGGGAAGGCGGTGGAGCTGAACGCGCTGTTCTACAACGCCCTGCGCATCACCGCACGCTGGGCCCGCCGCGCCGGCGGCCACGAATTGGCCGAACAGGCGTTCCTGCGGTCGGCGCGCGTGCGGACCCGCTTCCGGGAACACTTCTGGCGCGGCGACCGCCACCGCCTGCGCGACACAAGCCTCAGCGACCAACTGCGGCCCAATCAGATCTTCGCTGTTTCCCTGCCCTATTCACCCCTGGAACCCGCCGAACAAAAGGCCGTGGTCAGGAATGTCTTCGGGAACCTCTTCACGCCCTATGGCCTGCGGACACTGGCCCCGGATGATCCGGAGTACCGCGGCCGGTATGGTGGCGGCGTTGAACAGCGGGATTCAGCCTACCACCAGGGCACCGTCTGGCCCTGGCTGCTGGGCGCGTATCTTGAGGCCATGCTGAAAGCCTTCGGCCGTTCGCCCGAACGTCTGGCGTGGGTGCGTTCCGCGCTTGCCCCGCTCAGCCGCCACCGGGTGGAGGAAGGCTGCCTGGGTTCGATTGCCGAGATCTTCGATGGCGACGCGCCGCACGGCTGGAATGGCGCCCCGGCGCAGGCCTGGAGCGTGGCCGAGTTTGAAAGAGCACGCCTGCTGATCCGCGACTGATTCATTCGCGCGCCAAGTGACATGTTTTCAATCACTTCATTGAATATTAACTTATGAATGGCTAAATTATTCTTGCATCAGACAATTTTATCTGGTTTGATGAGATAAGCCTTCCTAACTTCACCGTCGAATGCCCACCCCGTCCGAAAACAGCCCATTTGCTGGCAGCGATGATTGCCCGCATCATCGTCTGCTGCAAATCCTGCTGGATAATATCCCCTCGCAAGTGTATGTGCTCGACTTGGACGGCCGGATCCTGCTGGCCAGCCGTTCGATGGAGGAGCTATTCGGAGCAGAACCCGGCGGGTTGGAGGGCCGGCGGCGCGATAGCTTGATGAGCGCGGAGGAGGCGGCCCAGCGGAGGGCGGCCGATCAATTGGCGCTGGCCGGCGGGCCTCCGGCCTATTCCATCGACAGCCTGAGGCTGACCAGCGGCGAGGTGAAACAGTTTCTTGCGGTGAAGGTGCCTTGGCGCGATGAGAGCGGCGCGATCGCGGGCATCGCGGGCATTTCGACGGACATCACGAGACTCCAGACCACCGAGCAGCGCCTTCGGGACAGCGAATCCTCCCACCGGCAACTATTTGAAAAGAACCCCCAGCCGATGTGGGTGTACGACCTGGAGACCTACCGCTTTCTCGCCGTTAACGAGGCCGCGGTGAGCCACTATGGCTACAGCCGCGACGACTTTCTGGCAATGTCGATCGCCGACATCCGCCCGCCCGAGGACGTGCCCCGGTTGCAGGCCGACCTCGCGGCTACGGTCTCGGAACTGAACTATGCCGGCGAGTGGCGCCACCGAACGCGGACGGGCGAGTTGATCGATGTCGAAATCCGTTCCCACACGATCGAGTGGGATGGAAGACCGGCCCGGCTGGTGGTGGCCTTCGACATCACCGCGCGCAAGCGGGCCACCGAGGAACTCGACCGTTTCTTCCGCTTGAGCCAGGATCTGCTGTCCATCTCGACCACGGACGGCGTTTGCCTCCGCGCGAATCCGGCGTGGGAGCGGGTGTTGGGCTATCCGCTGGAGCAGATTGCGGGGCGGAGTTTCCTGGACCTCGTCCACCCAGACGACCGGGACACGGTGGTTGGCATCATGCAGAGTCTGCGAGAGGGCTCGACCTTGTCCGGCCACGTCAGCCGCTTTCGCTGCCGCGACGGCGGATACCGCACGCTGGAATGGCATTCGAATGTCGCGGGCGGCATCGCCTATTCGGTGGCTCGCGACGTGACCGACCGTCGCAGCGCCGAAGAGAAGATCCGCGATCTTTCTCGCGCGATCGAGCAGAGCCCCGCCAGCGTGCTGATTACCGACCTCGATGGCCGCATCGAGTATGTCAACCCCAAGTTCGAATCGCTCACAGGCTACTCCCTGGACGAGGTGCGGGGCCTGAATCCACGCGTGTTGCAGTCCGGGCGGACCGATCCCCGGGTTTATGACGAGCTGTGGAGCACCATTTTGAGCGGCCAGACCTGGGAGGGCGAACTCGAAAACAAGAAAAAGGATGGTTCGTTCTACCATGAGCGGGCCTCGATTTCGCCGGTCCGGGACGAGGACGGCCAAATCCGGCACTTTGTCGCCGTCAAGGAGGACATCACCGAGCAGCGGAAGCTCCAGGCGCAACTGCTCCAGGCCCAGAAGATGGAGGCCATCGGCCTGTTCGCCGGTGGCATCGCCCACGATTTCAATAACCTGCTGACGATCATCAACGGCTACACCGAGTTGCTGCTCGCCAACCCGGCGCTGCCGGAATCACTGCGCTCCCAAATCACAACGGTGCTGCGCGCGGGCGAGCAGGCGGCGGGCATGACCCGGCAGTTGCTGTTGTTTGGCCGCAAGCAGCCGGGCGCGCCGGTGCTGGTGGAACTGAATCCGCTGGTATCGGACCTGGGCGGGTTCTATCGCCGCGTGCTGCCCGAAAACATCAGTCTTTCGGTGGAGCCGAGCCCCCACCCGGCGTTTGTCGTGGCCGATCCGACGCTGTTGCAGCAGGTGGTGATGAATCTGGTGCTCAATGCCCGCGACGCCATGCCGCAGGGGGGACGGCTGCGAATCCGAATTCGGCAAGTGCCCATTACGGATGGGCCGGATCAATCGCGGCAGGTGGAGGAGGCCCCTCCAGGCCCATACGTCCTGCTCGAGATCTCCGATACGGGCATCGGTATGACCGAAGAAGTGAAGCAGCGGGTCTTCGACCCCTTCTTCTCCACCAAGCCTGCGGGCCAGGGCACGGGGTTGGGTCTGGCTACGGTGTTCGGCATTGTAAAGGGCTCAGGCGGATGGATCCATTTGGAGAGTACGCCTGGCGGTGGCAGTTCCTTCCGGATTTATCTGCCGGACGCGGGAGACCCGGAGGCCGCGCCGCCACAGATCCCAGAGCAGCAGGAGTCTCCCGGGGGGAAGGAAACCATACTTCTGATTGAGGACTCACCCGGCGTCCGCGAATTTACCCAAGATGCGCTGACCAGTCTCGGCTATTCGGTTATCAGCGCCGCTTCCGGCGAGGAGGCCGTGTATGCCGCCCAGCATCACCGGGAGACGATCGACCTGATTCTGGCCGATGTGATGTTGCCCGGGCTGAACGGGCCCGAGGCGGTGGAGATCATCCGGCGCCTGGCGCCCGGAGCGGGTATCCTCTTTGCTTCTGGCTATGTTTCTGGCAACCAAAAGGCCATCTTGCCGAGCGACCCCGGGGTTCACTTCATCTCGAAGCCATTCACCATCAACACGTTGAGCGCTGGCGTGCGCGAGGCGCTGGGCCGCCGCGCGCAGCCCGCCCGCGTCCTGGTTGTGGACGATGACGAGGCAATCCGCCACCTGTTGGGCACAATTCTGGCCGAGGCCGGCTACCAGGTGCGTCTGGCCCATGACGGCAACGACGCGCTGAACCGCCTGGAGGCCGAGGCGTTCGACCTCATCTTGCTCGATCTGGTGATGCCGGACCGGGAAGGCCTGGAAACGCTGACGGTGCTGCGCCGCCGTGGCCATTCCGCTCGCGTGATCGCCATGTCGGGCGCTTTCGGCGGCCAGTTTCTGAAGACTGCCCAGGTGCTCGGCGCCCAGGCGACTTTGCTCAAGCCGATCTCGCGCGCCAGGCTGCTGGAGTTGGTGGCGGCGGTGCTCAGGGAAGAACCGCGCCCGAAACCTCACTCGGCGTAGATGTTGATCTCCCCAATGCCGCCTTTCACGTTCAAACGGATGCCGGACTTGTCGCGACCCTTGGCGCCGGACACCCAGAGCCCGTCTTCCTCCTTCACCAATCCTTCGACATGGATCTTGCCGATGCCGCCACGCGCACGGGCCTCCACGGGCAGGGCCTTCGGCAGCCGGATGGTCGCTTCACCCACGCCGCCTTCGACGTTGACCTCGAAGTCGCGCTGATGCTCGCTGCGCAAGTCGATTTCCACGCGCCCGGCCCCCATCTTCGCCTGGACGCTGCGGAGGTTGAGCCCGCGCAGATCGAGTTTGCTTTCGCCGGCTCCACACTTCACTTCCAGATCGATCGGCGGCTTCTCGGAGAACCGGATCGCCCACCGGTTTTGTGTTTCGCCCATGACGGCGGTTCCGGCGCCCTGTTTCACGGTCAGCCTCCCCCGGAATCCCGATTCTTCGTACCGGATGTCCGGCTTCCAGGCAGGGATGTTGTACTCGAACCGCCCTTCCATCAGCTTCGCGGCGCCACCCTGCACCGTCAGTTCGCCGGCGCCCATGCCCAGTTCGACGCTGACCATTTCCGCCTGCGGCAGTTCAACAGATTCGGTTAATTCGGTCAGTTTGCCTGGCCTCTCCGCGGGTCCGCGTCCGCCGCCCACATTGAGTACGCAACCCGATCCGGCTGCCGCCAGCACGATGCAGCACCACAAGCCGATTCTCATAGGACCTCCAGCCTCCTCTGGACAGGGTAACGGAAGCGGCGGGGGTCTGGTTCCCTGAATCGGCGGGGTGGACCTACCGAAGTGTCTCGCGGCTGATGCTGCGGAGCGAGGCCCGCATGGATTCCAACTCAGCCGCCTCGTTTGCGTCATCCACGCCGGGGTCGAACAGGCGCCGGCCCTGCGCAAGGAGTCCGGGTTGCCGCACCAGCTCGCAAAACACCGTTACGAGTTCGGGGTCTCGCCAGCCGCAGCGGGCCTCCTCACTGAGTATCTCGATGGCTTTGGCCGGCGAATAGGCTTCCTTGTAAGAGCGTCTGGAAGTGAGGGCGTCATAGATGTCCGCCAACTGGAGCACGCGGGCCAGCAGCGGGATCTGCTCGCCCGCCAGCCCGTCGGGGTAACCGGAGCCGTCCCAGCGTTCATGGTGGTGCCGGATGATGGGAAGCACCGACGCGAGACTCTTCATCGGCCGGCAGATGGCCTCGCCCTTGATGGTGTGCGCGCGCATCACCACCCAATCGGCTTCGTTCAACCGGCCCTTCTTGAAGAGCACCTCGTCGGGCACGGCGACCTTGCCGATGTCATGCAGATAGCCGCCCCGGTGCAACGCCACCAGGTCTTCCTCCGGTAACCCGATGGCCAGCCCGAGCGCAACGCTGAGCGCCGCCAGCCGCTGGCAGTGGTTGCCGGTGTCCATGTCGCGTTCCTCGATGGTCTGGGCCAGGGCGAAAAGGATTGTCTCGGCTTCCTCCAGGCTGTCGGTGGCCATCTTGTTGCGCAGCATGGCGCGGACGCGAGTCCGGACGATGAGGGGATGCAACGGCTTGGTGAGAAACTCGTCGGCCCCGGATTCGAGGCCCGCCACTTCGTTCTCCACGCCGTTGAGATTGGTCACCAGCAGGATCGGCAGCAATTGGGTCCGCCGGACACTCTTGAGACGGCGGCAAAATTCGAGGCCGCTCATCTGCGGCATCACCATCTCCGCGATCACCAGGTCCACACGCTCGGTGTCGAGCACCTCAAGGGCTTCTTCAGGCGCACGGGCTTCCAACAACCGGTAATTGCCCGCCTTGAGCATCCCGCGCAGCAGCGAACGGTTGAAGTCCACCGGATCCACCACCAGGATCGTCTGCCGGGCGGGGCACAGCGGCTCCTCGGCCGGGGGCATGGCCAGGACCCGTGTCGTCAAGCCGCTCCGGCCCGCCGCCGCTTTGTTCCAGATCGCGCTGTCGTGACTTGTCAATTCAACGTCTCCATAGCAAATTCATTCCACCCACCGGCCCCGAACTCGAACGCCTTATGGCCCCGTGTCCAGATCGGTCAGAATGTTGCGCACATAGCTCTGCGTCTCCGCAATGGGCGGGATTCCCCCGCTGCGATCCACCCGCCCGGGTCCTGCGTTGTAAGCCCCGAGAGCGAGTCCGAGATTGCCTCCATACCGCTCCAGCAGTTGCCGCAGAAACCGGCTGCCGGCCTGCACATTCTGCTCGGGGTCAAAGGGATCATTGACGCCCAATGCCTCAGCCGTTGCGGGCATGAGTTGCATCAACCCCATCGCGCCCGCGCGGCTCACTGCGCAAGGGTGAAAGCCCGACTCGCGCCGCATCACCGCCCGTACCAGTTCCGGCGTCAGGGCGTTGGCCCGTGCGCTGCGTTCGATGATCGGATTCAGTTCCACCGGCGCCATCCGTTCGCAATCGAAGAGGCCAGCCACGGCGGGCGTAAGCACGGGCATTGGGGGCGGGTCCGGCCAGGGCAGGGCGAAGAACTCGCCCGCCTTGTTCCTCTGCCTTTCCACCGCGGCGCGCTGCCTTTCGAGCGGGCCATTCGGATCTGCTTCGCGCTCGGCCAGCGCGGCCGCGCGCTGCTGCTGCCGCTCCCGCTGCCGCTCAATCGCCGCCCGCTGGCGCTCCACCGCCGTCTGGGGCCGGGTGGTGTCCGGCGGCGGTTCCGCACCCGCCTGCAGGGTGAGTAGGACAGTCAGCGCCAGAGTTCGCACGCTAGTCTATCGGCTCCCCCAAAACAAAGGTGCATGCAGGGATTTCCGTAGTCCGCTAAGCAGACGGAATAGCCCTGTTGGACTAGCGCCACCCGCACCGCCGTCGCCGTGATGGTATGCTTTGGGGACGGAAGGAGTTGAGCCCTTCATGCAGCTTCGTGTGCTGTCTTTTGTCCTGGCCGGCGGGAAGGGAACCCGCCTTTTCCCCCTCACCAAGGAGCGCGCCAAACCGGCGGTGCCCTTCGGGGGTCAATACCGCATTATTGATTTTGTTCTGTCCAACCTGGTCAATAGCGGCATTTTTTCGATTTATGTCCTGATCCAGTTCAAAAGCCAATCCCTGCTTCAGCATTTACGCGACGGCTGGGAATTCTCGGGGATCCTGAAGAACCACTACATTATTCCCGTGCCCGCCCAGATGCGCTCGGCCGGGGAGAACTGGTACAAGGGAACTGCTGACGCCATCTTCCAGAATCTGAACCTGATCGAGCAATCCGAGCCACACATTGTGGCCGTCTTCGGCGCCGATCATATTTACCGGATGAATATCCGGGAGATGATCGAATTCCACGAGCAGAAGCGGGCTCAGGCCACGGTGGCGGCGATCCCGGTGCCGAAGGAGTACGCGGCCGAGTTTGGGGTGATCGAAGTGGCTCCGGATGGAAGAGTGCTCGCTTTCCACGAAAAGACGCCGGACGCGCCCACCATCCCAGGCAACCCTGACATGGTGTACGCCTCGATGGGCAATTACACGTTTTCGACCGGTCCGCTGCTCAAGTACCTCCACGAGGACTCCAAGAAGGAAGGCTCCTCACACGATTTCGGACGCGATATTCTGCCGCTCTGGGTGTCCCGGGGCGATGTGTACGCCTACGATTTCCAGACCAACCGCATTCCGGGCGATCCGATCGGCGCGCCGGTATACTGGCGCGACGTCGGCACGATCGAGGCCTACTACGAAGCCACCATGGACCTGCGCATGGTCGCTCCGGTGCTCAACCTCTACAACCGCCGCTGGCCGTTGCGAACCGCGGGCTACGACGACCCGCCCCCCAAGTTCACCTTTGACGAAGACGGACGCCGAGGACAGGCCATTGACTCGATCGTCTCCTCAGGCTCCATCCTCTCCGGCGGCATGGTGAAGAATTCAGTTCTGGGCCGGGGCGTGCGGGTTCATACCGGTGCACTGGTGGAGGACGCCATCATCTTCGACAACTGCGACATCGGCCGGCATTGCAAGGTGCGGCGGGCGATACTCGACAAGAATGTCCACCTCCCCGAAGGGACCGTGATCGGATACGACCTCGACAGCGACCAGAGGAAATACCACGTCACCGAGGCCGGCATCGTGGTTGTAGAGGGCCGGCGCTCCCGCGTCGATGTCTCCAGCATCGAGATCTGACGGGCGTCCGCAATGGTGCGACGTTTTCACGGATGGGCCGGACTGCTGCTCGGCCTGCCGATCACTTTGCTCACTCTGAGCGGGTCAGGCCTTGTGTACCGCGAAAGCCTGGAAAGGGCGACGAGCGCCCCATCCGCGCGCATCGATCCGCGCGGCCGCCAAGCCCTCGGACTCGAAGAAACCCTGACCCGGGTGCGGGGCCAGAACCCTGGCTTCCGGCCCACCTACATCCAAATTCCGCCTGGAGCGAACGCGCCGCTGGAGATCGTGCTGACCAGCGGGCGCGAGACCCGCTTCGTGGCCGTGGACCCATTCACGGGGGAGGTGCTTGGCCTGCTCGGCGGCGGCGCGCCCAGCCCGATTGAACCGGTTCGCCGGCTTCACGCCAACCTGCTGCTGGGAGGCGCCGGGCGGACGGTCCTTGGCGCGCTCGCCATTCTTCTGGTTGCGCTCGGCGTCTCTGGAATCGTGCTTTTCCTCCGGCATCCCCGGGCGTGGCACGCCCGGCTGGGGCTGGCTGCCGCGGTTCCGCTGCTGTTCGCCGGCGTTTCCGGCGCACTTTTGATCTGGGCCCGCGTTCCCAGCCAGCCTGCACCCACAACAGGCGCCGCACCCGCGGTGTCCCTGGACCAATACGCAGAGGCCGCGCGTGGTGCACTTCCTGGGGCTACGCTCTCCTGGATCGCGGTCGGCGATCCGGTAACCGTCAGGCTCCGCCTGCCTGCCGATTGGCAGCGGCGCGGGTCCAACGAAGTTCATCTTCACCCCGGCACAGCCGAAGTATTGCGCGTGGACCGCTTCGCCGATGCGCCACTGGCCCGCAAATTCTTCGTTGCCTGGACCGCGATCCATTACGGCGAGTGGGGCGGCGCCCTTGGCCGTTTGCTCTGGGCGGGCGCCGGCGCGATGACCGGACTGCTCTGGTTGACAGGATCCGTTCTGTTTTTCTCCCAGAGAGCGCGCGAAGGCTAGGATAACTCCTAGCATTTCGTGTAGATCATTTGGCTTTCCATATACCCCTTTTTGGGTATATCATTTGGAATTGAACTCCGGCCGCGGGACGCGAGTCTGCCAGTTGACGGCGGAGTATCAGTCTTCCTCCGAACGGCGGACCGAGCCACCTCGAAAGAGCTTTTCGGTCCGCCGATTTTTCTATGGCGTGCCCTGGGCCCGTCGCCGCTCCAGCCCGCTAATCAACACCCCGGAGGCAATCACCACCGCGCAGCCAATCACGTTGAACCACAAAAAGGTGATCCCGGTCCCGAAACGTGTGGCGAAGATCGCCGCCTCGCCCAGCAACACTCCATAGAACGCACCGCGCGCCGTGACTTTGGGGAAGAAGAATGCCAGCCCGAACACGCCCAACAGCCCGCCGTAGAACAGCGAGCCCAGCATGTTCACCGCCTCGATCAGCGAGCCGAGGTTCGTCGCGTATCGCGCTGTCACCACCGCATACAATCCCCAGAAGGCCGTCGCCCACCGCGAGGCCCACAGGTAATGGCGGTCGGCGGCCTCCCGGCGGACATGGCGTTTGTAGATATCGATCACCGAGACCGTGGCCAGCGAATTGATTTCGGCCGAGATTGTGCTCATCGCCGCGGCGAAGATTGCCGCCATGATCAGCCCCACCACGCCCACCGGCATGTACTTCGTCACGAACGACAGGAAGATGTAGTTCGTGTCGTTGAACCCTTCCGCGCCCGCGATGCTGGCCGCCTTCGCCCGGGCGGCGTCCATGTCTTTTTGAGCGGCCAGGAAGTCAGCTTGCTGCTGCGGCAGCGCGTTGGCGGCAGCGCGCCGGGCCTCCCAGGCCGCGTCGAACTCCCGCTCCACCTCCGCATACCCCACCGCCTGCTCCGCGCGCGCCTGCACGCCCGGGTCAAACAGCACTGGCGGCTTGGTGAAGGTGAAGAACACAAACACCATCGCCCCGATGAACAGGATGAAGAACTGCATCGGGATCTTCGCCACCGCGTTGAACAGCAGGCTCAGTTTGGCCTGCGCGATCGACTTACCGGTCAGATACCGCTGCACCTGGCTCTGGTCGCACCCAAAATAGGCGAGCGCCAGGAACATGCCACCGATCACCCCGCTCCACACGTTGTAGCGGTCGTTCAGGTCGAACGTCCACACCGCCGGGTTCAGCCGTCCCGCCGCGCCCGCCACCTGCAGCGCGCCCGCCAGGTCCACCGGCGACAGCCACAGCGCCGTCGCCAGCGCCGCGAACAGGCCCATGGTCATTACCAGCATCTGGACGAAGTCAGTCCAGGTCACCGCCGCAATGCCGCCCGATACCGTGTAGCCGATCACGGTCAGGCCCATGAGTAGCGTGGTCACCTCGCTCGGCCAGCCCATGATCACGGTCAGCACCAGCGCGGGGGCCGACAGCGCGACACCCACGGCCAGGCCGCGCTGGATGAGGAAGATCACGCTCACCAGCGCGCGGGTGCGCCCGTCGAAGCGCCGCTCCAGATACTCGTACGCCGTGTAAACGCCGCTGGCATGAAACCGCGGCGCCACGAAGGCCGCGATCACGATCATCGCCAGCGGCAGCCCAAGGTAGAACTGCACGAAGCGCATCCCGTCCACATAACTCTGCCCTGTGGTCGAGATGAAGGTGATGGCGCTCGCCTGCGTCGCCATGATCGACAGCGCCATGGCGTACCACGGCATCGTCTTGCCCGCCAGCAGATATTTCTGCGTGGTGTCGCTACCGCGCCCGCGCCACAGGCCGTACAGGACGATGCCTGCCAGCGAACCGGCCAGCACCACCCAATCGAGCGGCCTCACCGGTTGAACACCTTGGTAAAGACCGTGAACAGCACGATCACGGCCACCAGATACAGGCCCACGGCCCAATATAGCCTTGGCCAGGAACCCATAATCGGCGGACGCTCGTGCTCATCCATCAGTCGCTTTTGCCTCCACTCACCAGGTTCGCAAACAGCCGGTACGCTCCCGGCACGCCCGCGGGCAATTGCCGGAAGAAGCTGAGTGAAGTAATGATGTAGAGGCCCTTCCCGGTGCGCGCGGCCAGCAGCCCGCTGCGCAGCGGCTCCTCGCCGGGGTCGTTCATCTCGAGTAGGGCCTCATAGCCTTCGTCCCATTCGCCCGGAAAGTAGAGGCCGCGCTCCTGCACCCAGCCATCAAAATCGGTCGTCGTAATGGCGTTGGGCGCCTGCAGCACCGGGTGGTCCGGCTTCAGCAGGCGGACGGGCGCTTCCTCCACCGTGACGCGGTCGCGACTGATGCGCAGCGGCAGCGGCCCCAGGTTCTTGAGAGTTCCGGCCTCACTGCCGAAGAACACGCCGTCCTGGATGTTGTATTGGACGACTACCGTCCCGCCCGCCTGGGCGAATTCCTTCAACCTCGCGTGCGCCGAGCGCAGGTCTTCCCGCACGTTCCAGGCTCGCACGCCAGTGACGATGGCGTCGTAGCGCGAGAAATCGCTGTGGGCCAGCGCGGCAGCGTCCAGCAGTTCCACCTCGGCGCCCATCTGGCGCAGGGCGGCGGGAACATCGTCGCCCGCGCCCATCACATAACCGATGCGCCGCGCGGCCAGTTTCACGTCCGCGCGCACCGCGCGCGCGGCGGCGGGCGGCTGAATGGTCTGCGGCGGGATGTGCTCGTATTCGATGCGCACGACGTCATGCGCGCCGTCCACTTCGAACCGGCCTGCGCCTTCGCCGGGGGTCACAGTGAAGACCAGCGCCTTCTGCTCGCCCTTGTCCTTCGCCTCGAAGCGCGCCTCGGCGGGCTCGACGCGCCAACCCGCGGGCGCCCTGAGCCGCAGCGTCGCTGAGGCGCCATCTCGCAGCGCGCGGGCTTCGACCGTGACGGGCTTGGGCCGTCCATTGGGAAACAACAGCGCCGGCGACGCAATCCGCGCCGCCACCGCGGGCGTCACCGCAAAGGGCCGGGTCAATTCGCCGCGCACCCGGTCCACATAGCGGTTTTCCACGGGCCGCCGCAGGGTAAACCGCTCACCTTCCACGACCAGCGTAAACTCAGCGGTCAGCGCGGGGGCGCCTTCGGCCGCTCCGATCAACTCCCGTTCCTTCACCCCATAAAGATTGCCTTCCGCAGGCCGCGCCAGCCAGAAAGGCTGCGTCCAGGTCTGGGTCGCCGGGATCTTCATCCCGCCCGACGCGGTCACCGCCTGGTTCCGGTCAAGCGTCACGGGCTTCTCCCACAGCACCGGCGCGCCTTCCATGCCCGCCACCGCGACGCGTTCCAGTGTCAGTCCCCCGGCCAACCGGCTGACTACCGTCATCGCCAGCCGGACCGTCTGCCCCGGCGCGGCTTCGGGCGTGTTCACACTCACATCCAGCCACAACCCGGCTGCGAGCGCGATCGCTTCATCCGCCTCCTCGATGCGGGCGCGCGCATCCGGATGATCCAGGGCCACGATCCGCCGCCGCGCCTCCACCAGCGCGGGCAGGGTCTTCTCGGGATGATGAACGTCGAAAGCCGCATCCACGCGCGCCAGCGCCTCGGACACCGCCGCGCCACCGGGAAGCCGGTTCCAGGTCAGATCAATGCCTTCGAGCCAGTCCTGGTGTGCCGACTCGCCCGCCACGGGGAATAGGTAGTTGGCCACGCTTCCGCGGCGCTCGGCCGCCCCCATCCCCTGGCTGCGGTGTTGGCTGCGGCTGATGCCCGCCAACTCGCCATAGGAGTAGCCGAGCAGCGCGTCGAACTCGCCCAGATCCACACGCAATCCCTTCGGCATCTTTTGGAGCTCTTCCTCCTGCTGCCGCGAGAAGCTGAAGCCATTCCACAGAAGCCGTTTCGCCCGCCAGGGCTTGCCGCGCGCGGGGAACCGCGCCGCATCCGCGGCGGCCTCGAACGCCTCCTTCGCCAGCAGCGCCGAAGCCTGATGGTGGCCGTGCCCGTCGCGCGGCGTGCCCGAGAAGCGGTTCACAATCACGTCCGGGCGGAAGTCGCGAATCACCTGCACCACATCGCCCAGCACCTCGTCCTTGCCCCACTTCTCGAGCGACTCCTGCGCGCTCTTGCTGAATCCGAAATCGATCGCCCGCGTGAAGTACTGCTCCGCGCCGTCGATCCGCCGCGCCGCCAGCAGTTCCTGCGTCCGGATGACGCCCAACAGCGCCCCTTGCTCGCTGCCGATCAGGTTCTGCCCGCCCTCGCCGCGCGTGAGCGACAGATAGGCCGTCCGCAGCTTGCGCCCCTGCGCGCAGTAGGCCAGAAATGCGGTGTTTTCGTCGTCGGGATGCGCGGCGATCATGAGCACGCGGCCCATGGTCCGCAGCTTTTCGATCCGGTGTTTCAGTTCCGCCGCGCCGGGCGCGCGGCGAACCGCCTGCGCCTCCGCGGAGGGAGCCAACGAGAGTAAAACTCCAGCCAATGCAACTCGGATCGCGGGAATCATGGGTTCGGGAGAAACCCCCATTGTAGCCGCTCGCGGGGCGGGCGCTTAGGCGCGAGCTTTGCGCGCCGGGCGAGGCTGCGGCGCCGGCTCCACCGGCTCCACGCGCGCCACGCGGATGAGTGCGTGCCGATCCGCCGCCTCCGCCGGGTGGGGCTTGCGCGCCAGCTCAATGTTCAATTGCGCGACGAACGCCTCGATCTGCTGCTGCATCGCGGCCATCTTTTCGCGCATGTTGAGGATGATCTCGACGCCGGCCAGGTTGACCCCCAGCTCCCGCGTCAGCTCCAGAATCACCTCGAGCCGCTGCAGATCATCGTCCGTGTAGAGCCGCGTGTTGCCTTCGCTGCGCGAGGGCTTCAGCAGCCCTTCCCGCTCATACAGCCGCAACGTCTGCGGATGAATCTCGTACTTTTCGGCCACGGCCGAGATCATGTAGGCGGCTTTTGCGCGCGTTTTGGCCACGTCTCTATACCTTAGTCCATAGTTCCGCACGCGGATCGCGGGCGTCCACCTGGGCCAGCTTCTTCAGCAAATCGCGCGTGCGCTCGTCCCGCACATCGGGCGACTGTATGGAAATTTCGACGATCTGGTCGCCGCGCGTCCCCTTGCGCGCATTGAAAACGCCCTTCTCGCGCAGCCGGAACTTCTGGCCGTTCTGGGTCCCTTGGGGGATCTTCAGCAGCGCGCGGCCGTCGATGGTCGGCACCTCGATCTTCGCGCCCAGCCCTGCCTCACTGACGCTGACCGGCACGCGGATGAGGATGTCGTCGCCTTCGCGCGAGAAGAAGGAGTGGGGTTCCACGCGCATCGTGATGTAGAGGTCGCCCGACGGAGCGCCCATGGTTCCCGCGTTGCCTTTGCCCGCCACCCGCAACCGCGAACCCGAAGCAGTGCCCGGCGGGATCCTCACTTCCACGCTGTCATCCACCGCCATCCGCCCCTCGCCCCGGCAGCGCGGGCAGGCATTGCGCAGCCGGCCCGTCCCGCTACACTTCGAGCAGGTCAGCGAAAACCGCATCGCGCCCGCCATCTGAGTGACGTTGCCGGTGCCATTGCACTGGGGACAGGCGGTGGAGCCTCCGCCGCCCGAACCAGTACCCCGGCACGCGCCGCAGGCATCGAGCCGGTGAATGTTCATGCGAACCTGTGCTCCGCGGATGGACTGCCAGAAATCGATGCTGAGCGCGTATTCAAGATCGGTGCCCTTCTCCGGGACCGGCGCGCCTCCCTGGCTTGCACCCTCGCCCTTGCGACCGAAGAACTGGCTGAACAGGTCGCTGAATCCGCCGCCGGCGAAACCGCCCCGCGCACCTGCACCCGCCCCAAAGGCCTCCGAAAAGTCGAAGCCCCCGAATCCAAAGCCGGGATTGGCGCCCGGAGGCGGCGCCCCTCCCGCAAAACCCTGTTCGGAATAGAAGCCGAACTGGTCATACATCTTCCGCTTCTTCGGTTCGCTCAGGATGTCGTAAGCCTCCTGAATCTCCTTGAAGCGCTCCTCGGCGGACTTGTCGCCAGGGTTCAGGTCGGGATGGTACTTGCGGGCAAGCCGGCGGTAGGCCTTGCGGATGTCGTCATCCGAGGCGTCCCGCTTGATGCCCAGCGACTGGTAGTAATCCTTCGTGGCCGCCATCGCTTGCCCGCGTTTCTCCCGATTCCCTTACCTACTTCTTGTTCTCATCCACATCGACGAACTCGGCATCCACAACGTCGTCCTTTTTCGCCGATTCCTCCGCGGATGGGCCGGGGCCGCCGGCGGCGTCACCGGACGGAGGCGTCTGCTGCTGGGCCTGCTGGTACATCACCTCGGCCAGCTTGTGGCTCGCCTGCAGGAGCTTCTCCTGAGCAGCCTTCATCGCATCCACGCCGCCGGCTTCCATCGCCTTCCGCGCCTCGGCAATCGCTTCGTCCACGCGCTTGGCGTCCGCTTCGCCCACCTTGTCGCGGTGCTCCTTCAGCGTCTTTTCGGCGCTGTAGACCGCCGAATCCAGGTGGTTCCGCACCTCGATCTCCTCGCGGCGCTTCTCGTCATCGGCCTTGTGGGCATCGGCGTCGCGCGCCATCTTCTCCACCTCTTCCTTGCTCAGGCCCGAGGAGGAGGTGATCGTGATTTTCTGCTCGTTGTTTGTCGCGCGGTCCTTCGCCGTCACATGGAGAATGCCGTTCGCGTCAATGTCGAACGTCACTTCAATCTGCGGCACGCCGCGCGGCGCCGGCGGAATCCCCACCAGCTGGAACACGCCCAGCATCCGGTTGTCGCGCGCCATCGAGCGCTCGCCCTGGAACACTTTGATCTCCACCGAGGTCTGCGAATCCGAGGCCGTCGAAAACACCTCGCTCTTCCGCGTCGGAATCGTGGTGTTGCGGTCGATCAGCTTGGTGAACACGCCGCCGAGCGTCTCGATGCCCAGCGAGAGCGGCGTCACGTCCAGCAGCAGCACGTCCTTCACTTCGCCGCCCAGCACGCCGCCCTGCACGGCGGCGCCCACGGCTACCACCTCATCCGGGTTCACGGTCTTGTTCGGCTCCTTGCCGAACAGCTCCTTCACGATCGCCTGCACCCGCGGAATGCGCGTCGAGCCGCCCACCAGCACCACTTCGTCGATCTGCGCGGCGGTGACACCGGCATCGGCCAGCGCCTGCTTGCACGGACCCACCGAGCGCTGCAGAATCTCCTCGATCATCTGCTCGAACCGCGCCCGGGTGAGGGACTTCACCATGTGCTTGGCGCCCGTCTGCGGGTCGCCATAGATGAAGGGCAGGTTGATCTCGGTCTCCATCGCCGACGACAACTCGATCTTCGCCTTCTCGGCCGCTTCCTTCAGCCGCTGCAGCGCCATCCGGTCGCGCGACAGGTCCACACCCTCATCCTTCTTGAACTCCTCGATCAGCCAGTCCACCAGATGCTGGTCGATATTGTCGCCGCCCAAGTGAGTGTCGCCATTGGTGGACTTCACCTCCACCACGCCATCGCCCACTTCCAGGATCGAAATGTCGAACGTGCCGCCGCCAAAATCGTAGACGGCGATTCGCTCTTCCTTCTTCTTGTCCAGCCCGTAGGCCAGCGCGGCGGCCGTCGGCTCGTTGATGATACGAAGCACTTCCAGGCCCGCGATCTGCCCCGCATCCTTCGTCGCCTGGCGCTGGGCGTCGTTAAAATAAGCCGGGACGGTGATCACCGCCTTCGTCACCTTTTCGCCCAGGTAGGCTTCCGCCGCTTCCTTCAGCTTCGTCAGGATCATCGCCGACACTTCGGGCGCCGGCAGTTTCTTGCCCTGCGCATCCACGCGCGCGTCGCCACTGTCGCCCTTCACGATGTGATAAGGGACGAGTTTCATCTCCTGCGTCACCTCGTCGTAACGCCGGCCCATGAAGCGCTTGATCGAATAGATCGTGTTCTCGGGATTGGTCACCGCCTGCCGCTTTGCCACCTGGCCCACCAGCCGGTCGCCCGACTTGGCAAAACCCACGATCGAGGGCGTCGTCCGCCCCCCCTCCTGATTCGGGATCACCACCGGCTGTCCACCCTCCATCACCGCCACCACGGAGTTCGTGGTGCCAAGGTCGATACCTATAATCTTGCTCATGCCGCTTGTTTCCTCTCGGTTGACAGATAGACTGATCTCACGGCGAAGGCCGGCAGGGAGGCCGGCCTTTGATTGCGCCTGCTATTAGTATCAAAGTTTAGTGAGTGATTGTCAAGTGTGGCGCGGAAAATTCACGCAATTCCACGCAACTCGCTCATTTATTTACCCTTTTGGCACCGCCCCCAAGTCCGCCTCCACCACTCCGCTCGCCCCGCTCTCCCCATCCCGGACCAGAATCCTCAGACGTACCGCATTCCCTGGCCGACTCAACTCCTTGGGCAGAACCAAGCCGTTCTGTCCCACCTGCCGCGCCTGCTCCTCCGTCAGATTCAGCGTCACTTTCGATGTATCCACCTTTGACTTCCCATCAGCCCCGATCACGGCATAGTAGAGTTCCACACTCCCCCTCACCGACCCTTTTTCTTCCCGGAGCGTAAGCCCAGCCGGGTCGATCTGAACCGTCACCTTCAACCTGGAACCATCCACCAGCACCTGCGCGTTCACCAGAACGCCGGTCGCCGCCAGCGGATGCTGCAGGATTTCCGTGCCCGTTACCGACGTGCCGGCCGGACCCGCACTCACGCTGCGCCGGTAATAGGCCGTGGCATCCTTCCGCTTCAGCCGCACCTCGATCTTGCGCGGCCGCCGGTTGCGGTCCTCATCCGTGTAATAGGCCACCAGATAGCTTGTGGCCGCATCGTCGAGCGACTGCCGGATGCCCGCCGCCAGTTCATTCATGTTCCGCAACACCCGCCCGCCGGTCTCCTCCGTGATCCCCTGAATCGAGGCCAGCGTGTCGGCCGCCATCGAATCCCGGATGCCTGCAGTCCCGGCGCCGGCGAACCCCGGGCGCCGCGTCCGCAGGTCGGCCATTGAGGGGGCGTCGACGTCCATCCGCAGGCCGCGCGCGTCGATGGCATACACCGAGACGCCCGCGTCGGTGACCACGCGCACTGCCCGTTCAAACTCCTTGTTGAAGGTTCGCATGCCCGGACTCGCGCTCCCCGCCACCGCCATCATCTGCCAGGTGGCGGTCAATGGAATCCCCGCGCTCACCCATACCAGATTCTTGCGGCCCGGCAAGCCGGCCAGCCTCTGCGCGATGAACTCAAACTGCTTGAGCGTCATCATCACTCGCTGCTCCTGCGCGAAGTTCGCCGACTGTTGGATGGCGTCCTGTTGGGTCAACCCGGTCGCCTGCGCCAGGAACTGTTCGGCGAGTTCGGCCTGCCGCAGCAGGTTCTGCTCCTCGCTCAGCCCTACTGCCGGCCATTCTGCCCGGATTTTCTCGACTGCTTTGGCGAGCGATGCGGGGTCGTCCGTGAAGTCGTGCGCCACCCGGAGACCGCCGCTGAGCGTGTAGATCGCCACGCGGTCACCCCGGTGCATGTCTTTCAGATAGTGGGCCACCTGAGCCCGGGCAAACTGCTGGTCCGCTGGCGCGGTGTTCAGCCAGTCGAGCAGAATCACGGTCAGGCTCCGCGGGGGCGCCTTGGCGTACTCGGGCCGGTTGGAGAACACGCCGGGCGGCAAGGCTTCACTTGGCGCCGGTTCGGCGCCCGCTGGATTGAAGAAAGCCAGCGGCTTCGCCTTGCCGCCCTCCAGCACTTCGAAGTCCTCTTCGGTCAGGTCCTTGAGTGGCCGCCCGTCCTTCCCCACCACCACCACATTCAGTTCCACCAGCCGGGTTCCAATCCGGAACACCGGCGTCTCCTGCCCCGCGGCCAGAAGCCCCAACACAAGAAAAAGAGCAAAGGGTCGCATAATGCTTCGCACCTCGATTACTCCAAGCTCATCAACCGCACGGCCGCATCAAATGAGCCCGCCGCCCCCGATCGCGCGTCCCGCACCACCACCCGCAACCGCTCCGCCTCTGCAATCAACGGCAGCGTCCGCTGATACACCAATCCCTCTTCCACCACCCTCCGCACCTCCGCCTCCGTCAGTCTCAATTCCAGCCGCGCATCCGCCACCCGCCGCTCGCCCGAAGGCAGAATCTGCGCCAGATACACCTCCACTACTCCCTCTGTGTGCGCCCCATTCCGCGTCAACAACAGGCTCCCGGGCTCAATCTGCAGCGTCACCGCCAACTCCCCCTCTCGCCGCGTCACCCGCCCGTTCACCAGTACCCCACCAACCGCGATAGGGCTCTCCAGCAAGTCCTTCACCTCCACCAGCGCCTCCCTCCGACCCACCGGCACCCGCCGCCGCGCCAGCACTTCAACCCCCCGCCGGTTCGTCTTCACCTGCAATTCCCGCTTCTTCGCGTCATCGCTCAGCGACGTGTAATACGCCACCGTGTAATTCGCCTTCAGATCGTCCGCCGCCTGCCTTAAACCGCCCTCCAGGTCGTTCGAGTTGTACAACGCCCGCCCTCCGGTCGCCTCCGCCAGATACTGCATCGAGGAGAACGTCTCCTGCGCCGGGACCGCCTGCCAATCTCTCATCCACATCGCCCGGTCTACACCCCCGCCCCCCCTGCCCAGATTGGGCTGATACAGTGGCGTGTCGTTCCCGATCCGCAACCCCCGCGCATCCACCGGATACACCGCCACATTCGCCTCCCCCAGGCGTTCCGCCGTCCGGGCATACCGGCCCGCAAAGCTCTCATAATAAGGGAGTTTATGCCCGTCCGGCCCCGCCATCGGGCTTGGCCGCATCGTCAGCATCGGCATCCCCGCGCTGAGCCACACCATCGCTTTACGCCCCGGCACCCCCGCCAGGTGCTCGCCAATCATCTCGAGTTGCTGCAACGTCATCCGGATCCGCGTTTCGACCTGAATGGCATGTAGCTCACCCATCGCCCCCAATGAAGCCTCCAACTCCGCCACGCCCGCCACTTGCGCCAGCAAGTCCGCCTCCGCCCGCATTGTCTCTTCCTGCGAAGCGCCCCCCGCTGGCCACTCGTTCCGAACCCTCTGCGCCATCCGCGCCAGCGATGCCGGATCGTCCGAAAAGTCATGAATCACACGGATTCCATTGCCCAGCACGTACACGCCCACCAGTTCATCGCCCTGCAAGCCCCTCAGGAATCGCATCAGCGCCGAACGCGCGAAATACTGGTCAGCCCCGCGCCCAGTATTCAGAACGTCCAGAACGATCGCCGTCACCCCGCGCGGCCGGCTTGCCATGTACTCCGGCCGGTTCGTAAAGATCCCCGGCGGCAGCGCGTCCCTTGGTGCCGCCACCGCCGCCCGCGCCGGAGGCGCGGCAAAAAACGCAATTTTCTGCCGCTTTCCGTTCTCAAGTACCGTGAAATCCCCCTCCGTCAACCCCTCCACCGGAGCCCCTCCCCGCCCCGTCACCACCACCTGCACCTCCACCAGTCGCGTGTCCGTCCGGAACACCGGCGTCTCCTGCCCCGCGGCCAGCAAACCAGACACGAGAAGAAGAGCCAGAGGTCGCATTCTGCCGACATGCTATCACCCTCAGCAGATCGGCATTCTCTTCCGGGAAAAGGCCAGCGTTTCGCGGCCGTCAGGCACCTGAGCGCACGGCATTGGCAAGCGTTTCCCGCCCGACACTCCGCTGCTCTCCCGTCCCCATTTCCTTCAGCGTGTACAGCCCCGCCGCGATCTCGTTGTCTCCCAGCATCAGCGCATACCGCGCGCCGAGCTTGTTCGCAGTCTCGAGCGCCCGCTTCAGCTTGCTGTCCGTCGATACTTCCACCACAATGCCTTCGCGGCGCAAATCGCGCGCCAGCAGCGCGGCATGGACGCCCGCCTCCGCCCCCAGCGGCGCGATAAACAGGTCCAGCGGCGCCAGGCTCCCACCGTTCATCGACTCCTCGATCGTCATCACCAACCGGTCTTCTCCAATCGAGAACCCGATGCCCGGCGCGGGCACACGCGAACCCAGCGATTCGGCCAGCCCGTTGTACCGCCCCCCACCACACACCGCATTCTGTGCGCCCAGCGCACCATGCAGGATTTCAAACGTCGTCTTGGTGTAGTAATCCAACCCCCGAACCAGACGCGGACGGACTTCATACTCGATGCCGCGCGCATCCAGCAGTTCGCGGACCCGCGCGAAATGCGCGCGGCACTCCTCGTTCAGGAAATCGTGGATGGAAGGCAGCGTTGTGATGATGGCCTCGTCGCCCGGATCCTTGGAATCCAACACCCGCAGCGGATTGGTGACGGCACGGCGCTGGTTGTCGGGCGAAAGTTGATCCTTCACCGGCTCCAGCGCCTCACGCAGCGCGGCCGTGTAGCGCTCGCGCGACTCCGGATCGCCCACCGAGTTGATCAGCAACCGAGCACCTGCCACGCCACAGCGCTCCAGAATCTCCAGCGCCAGTTCGATCACTTCGGCGTCGATCGCCGGCGAATCGGACCCGATCGCCTCCGCGCCGATCTGGAAGAACTGCCGGTAGCGGCCCTTCTGCGGCCTCTCGCGACGGAACATGGGTCCCAGGTAGTAGAGCTTTTTCAGCCCCGGCGCCTGGTCCAGCCGGTGCTCGATGTAGGCCCGGATCACCGATGCGGTGTTCTCCGGGCGCAGCGTGATCGAGGTCCCGTCGCGGTCGTCCCAGGTGTACATCTCCTTCGAGACGATGTCGGTCTCCGCGCCCACGCCGCGGGCGAACAGGCTGGTCTCCTCGAAGATCGGCGTCCGGATCTCCTGGTAGTTGAAGACGCGGAAGACCTCGCGCGTCACGGATTCCACGCGGTTCCACACTGCCGATGAAGGCGGCAGAATGTCGCGGGTGCCTCGAATTGCTTTGATCAAACTGGTTCTTCCCGGTAGTCCTGGCGGTAGCGGATGTAGCGTTGGGCGTTCTCAGTGAAGCGGGCTTTCTCCTCTTCCGTCACTTCGCGCCGCACCTTCGCCGGCGTGCCCATCACCATCGAATAGGGCGGAATCTCCATGCCCTCCGGCACCAGCGCCCCGGCCGCCACCACCGAACCCTTGCCGACGCGCGCCCCGTTCAACACAATCGCGCCAATGCCGATCAGGCAATCGTCTTCCACCACACAGCCATGCAGACACGCCATGTGGCCAACCGTCACGCGCGCCCCGATGATCACTGGATACCTGTCCAGTTCCCCGTGCAGCACGGAGCCGTCCTGGATGTTCGTATCGTCGCCAATCTCGATGCGGTTCACGTCGCCGCGTGCCACGGCCGAGGGCCAGATGCTTGAGCGCTCGCCCATCGTCACGTCGCCGATCACTGTGGCGGCCTGATCGACATACGCGTTGGGCGCAATGCGCGGGTAAATGGATTTGTAGGGTCGGATCATCGGGCGAAGGGCCTCAAAACGTTCATTGTAACGCCGGGCTGGTTACAATTTGAGAGTGATGCGCGCACTTTGGATCACCACCCTCGCGCTGGCCGGCCTCAGCCTGACCCCGGCTCGGGCCCAGCAGCAGCCTTTTACGTTCGACGCCATGATGCAGGTGAAGCGGATCTCCGATCCCCAACTGTCGCCCGACGGACGCATGGTCGCCTTCACCGTCTCGGCGGTCGAAATGGACAAGAACTCCTCGGATCGCCAGATCTGGGTGGCGCCGCTCACTGGCGGCGCGCCGCGCCAGATCACCACCGAGGGCCGCAACAGCCGTCCCCGCTGGTCGCCCGATTCCCAGCGCATGTCGTTTCTCTCCTCGCGGTCCGGCTCGCAGCAGATCTGGACCATGAACCCCGATGGCAGCGACCCGCGCCAGATCACCCGTCTTGCCACCGAGGCCGACGGCCAGATCTGGAGCCCCGACGGCGCCCACTTCGTCTTCACGAGCGAGGTTTATCCCGATTGCCCCGACCTGGCCTGCAACGAACAGCGTCTCGAACAGGAGAAGCAGAGCAAGGTGAAGGCGCGTATCTACACCACGCTGCTCTACCGCCATTGGGCCGATTGGAAGGGCAAACGGCGCAAGCACCTGATGGTGATTCCCTCCGGCGGCGGACTGGTGCGCGACCTGACGCCCGGCTTCATCCACGACGTTCCGCCCTTTTCGCTTGGCGGAGGCGAGGATTACACCATCTCCCCCGACGGCAAGGAAGTCGCCTACGTCGCCAAACTCGACGAGAACCAGGCGACCAGCACCAACAACGACATTTACGTCGTTCCGATTGAAGGCGGCGAGGCGCGCAAAGTCTCCACCAGCGAAGGCGCCGACGCCGGCCCCGCGTATTCGCCCGATGGCAAATGGCTCGCCTGGCGCATGCAATCCATCGCCGGCTACGAAAGCGACCGGTGGCGGCTTGTCATCGTCAACCGCGAGACCAACGCGATGCAAACGCTCACCGAGACCATCGACCGCAACGTGGACTCCTTCACCTGGCACCCCGACTCCACCCGCATCGCTTACGTGCTCGAGGACCGCGGCCGGCATCCCGCCCACATCATGAACATCAACGGCGGCGGCTCGCGCGCCATCACCCGCGGCTCGTCCACCATTGGCGACCTCCAGTTCACCCCCGACGGACGCACGCTCATCTACACCGAACAAAGCGGCTCCTCGCCCGTGGAGATCTTCCGCGCCGCGGCCGGTGAGGGATCGCCCACCCCGCTCACCCGCCTTAACGAATCCTTGTTGAGCCGGCACGCCCTCACGCGGTTTGAGGAGTTCACCGTCGCCGGTGCTGAAGGGGCGCAGGTCCACGGCTTCCTCCTCAAGCCGCCCAACTTCAACCCCGAAAAGCGCTACCCGGTGCTTCTGCTCATCCACGGCGGACCCCAGGGAGCCTGGGGCGAAACCTTCAGCTACCGGTGGAATCCGCAGGTCTTTGCAGCGGCGGGCTTTGTGGTGGCCATGCCCAATCCCCGCGGCTCTACCGGCTACGGCCAGAAGTTCACCGACGAAATCAACGCCGATTGGGGCGGCCGCGTGTACACCGACCTCATGAACGTGGCCGACTACCTGGCCAGCCTCCCCTATGCCGACGGGCGCCGCATGGCCGCCGCCGGCGGAAGCTATGGCGGCTACATGGTCAACTGGATCCTGGGTCACACCGACCGCTTCCGCGCCCTCGTCTCCCACGCCGGCGTGTACGACTTGCGCAGCATGGGCGGCGAAACCGAGGAACTCTGGTTCACCAAGTGGGAGTTCAAGGGACTGCCCTGGGAAACGCCCGAAATCCACGAGCGCTGGTCGCCCTCCGTCCACGCCGCCCGCTTCCGCACACCCACACTGGTCATCCACGGCGAACTCGACTTCCGCGTCCCTTACGGCCAGGGTCTGCAATTGTTCACCGCCCTCCAGTCCAACGGAGTCCCCTCAAAGCTCCTCATCTACCCCGACGAAGGCCACTGGATCCTCAAGCCCCAGAACAGCCGCCTGTGGTACGAACAGTTCCTCGAATGGGTTACGGAGTGGACCCGGGAGCAGGCGGACGCGAACTGAAGAACCGCTGCTTGTCGAACGACGGATCCACGGCCACATCGAAAAAGCCCACCATCATCTCCTCGCGGGACTGTTCGCCATAGGTGACCTCCGCGCCGGGGTCGGGATTCAAGGGGTTGTTGGCCGAGTTGTCATACCATGCCGTGAAGCGCAGCCGCGTCCCTTGCCGCAGCAGCCTCGGCTCCGCCAACCGGTAGCTCAACTGCCAGTAGAAGTGGAATGGCGCCACGCGCAACAGCGTCTCCACGCGTCCGCCCGGCTCGATGATCTCAAAGTCGAACGCCTTCCCCCGCAGATGCATGTGCGGCATTAACGAGAGCAGCAGCGCATCGCCCGGCAGGGTGCCAAACACGGCTACGCGATGATTCGCTGCGTGCGGCGGAATGCGGAAGTCCACCGTACCCATTTGTAGCGTCAGCACACGCTTCGCCGGCGGCTCGCTCGCGAACGTCAGTCCCACCGTCGTGCGGTCGCGCGTCGCCCGCCCGTTGGGCGTGTAATGAAACTGCAGCACCAGGTCACTGCCCGCGGGTATGAACTTCGCCATCCCGGCGGGCAGTCGCATCGCGCCTGTGCCGGGCGTGTAGAGTGCCAGGATGTCGCTGGTGGTCACGCCCGGATGCGTAAACGCCTCGCCGACGGGCTTGTCGCGCAACCAGTCCGAACCCGGTTCGCGGATGTAAGCCACGATGTGGTGCACCGCATCCCTCGCCGAGGGACGGATCTCAGCTGCCGCCACCCAGCGGTCCTCCACGAATCCAAGCGGCACAATCATCCACTGGTAATCCAGTTCGCCTCGCGCGGGAATCGGGATCGCCCGTGGCATCGCCACCGTGTGATCGACTTGCGCGAGCGACCAACCCGGCGGCCACTCCACCGGCGGCGGCGCCGTCGCCGGAGATCCCTCGGGCGCGCCTGCGGCGGCCCATTGGTCGATCAGCGCGATTTCCTCACGCGTGAGTGTGGGGTCGTTCTCGAATTGGACCGACGCCCGCTCGGCATACCAAGGCGGCATGCGCCGCAACTTCGCTGACTCACGAATCGCCCGAGCCCATGGGCGCGCCTGCCGGTAGGTCCTCAGTGGCATCGGACCGATCTCGCCCTCCCGGTGGCACGTCTGGCACCGCCGCTGCAGGATGGGCAGGATGTCCGCGTGGAACGTCGGCGCGGCGGTCGCCACCAGCGCCGCCCCCAGCAACAGGCTAGGAACTCGGATTCGCAATGCCTTTCAGCAGAAACACCACGCCGACCACCCCGACCGAGGCGGCGGCGAGATAGAGAACCAGCCGGGTCTCCGGCGAGAGAAACAGGTAGGCCACAACCACGTCAATGGCGGCGGACAGAAGGAGCAGCGCCCCTATGAGAAGAAATTTGTTGGGCATCGGGGAGCCATCAGGATCCGGAATTCTGGAAGCCGCGAGAGAGCAACACGAGCCCCGCGCCTGCCACAACCGCCGCGCTGGCCAACGACGAGCCTCTGCCCTCCGGCGGGGCGAACAGGAAAGCTCCACCAGCAATCAGCACGGCAACCGCCAGCACAGCCAAGCCAACCGCCTTGGCAGGATGCATGGCCACATTATATCCGCAGACGCAAGAGATTGAGCGCGGATTGTACTGCGAAGGCCCGGACCCGGGCCCGATCGCCCGGAAACCGGTAGAGCCGCGCCTCAGCGCGCTCCGGCGTGGCGATGCCGATCCATACTGTTCCCGGTTCGATCCCCGGCGTCGCGGACTCCGGCCCCGCCTCACCCGTCACTGAGAGGGCATAGGTCGCGCCCGTCCGGTCGCGCGCCGATTCGGCCATGGCCACCGCCACCGCCTCGGACACCACGCCTTCGCGCTCCACCATCTTGTCGTCCAACCCCAGCAAGCGCGTCTTCATTGCGCGGCCATACACTTGAAAACCGCCCAGGAACCATTCCGAGGCGCCAGGGGCCTCCGTGATCCGCCCTCCCAGCAGGCCGCCAGTGCAGGATTCGGCCACTGCGAGCGTCGCCCCTCGCTGCTTCAGCATTTGGCCCACAGCCACTTCCAGCGGTGCGCCCGTGGTCGAGTAGATCCGGTCGCCCAATTCGGCTTCAATCTTCGCACCCAACTCCGCCACCAGGCCCTCCGCTTCCTCCTCCGTCTCACAGAAAGCGCGCAGGTGAATCTGGATGTCGCCCGCAGCGGCCAGAATCGTCGTCACCGGATTCGCGTAGGGTTTATACAGCGGAGCGATGCGCTGATCCACATCCGATTCGCCCATTCCCGCCACGCGGTAGAATCGCGTCCGCAGCGCCCGCCGCGGCACGCGCTCCCGCAGCCTTGGCAGAACGTGATTCAGGAGCATCGGCTTCATCTCGCCCGGCGGCCCGGGCAGCAGCACCACTATCCGCCCTTCCACCTCGATCCACTGCCCCGGAGCGGTGCCATTCGGGTTATCCAGCTTCACGGCTCCTGCCACCAGGAAGGCCTGCCGCCGGTTATTCGGCGCCATCTTCCGGTGGAGCCGCGCGAAGCGCGCCTCGATTGCGGCCAGGGTTTCCGCGTCGTGCACCAACTCCCGGTTCAGCGCCTGCGCCGTGGCTTCGCGCGTCAGATCATCCTCGGTGGGACCGAGGCCCCCGGTGATCAGCACAATCGGCGTCCTGCCCACCGCCGCGCCGATGGCGGCCGCCAACCGGTCCCGGTCGTCGCCAACCACCGCCTTCTGCACCAGATCAATGCCCAGGAGGTTGAGCTGATCGGTCAGCCACAGCGAATTCGTGTCCACTTTGGCGGGCGTCAGCATCTCGCTGCCCACCGCAATCATTTCAGCGGTCATGGCGCGCTCAGGGCAGAGGTCTTCCCGCGATGCCGGCGGGCACGCGGTACAGCGCGCCGGTCGTCGTCACCATCAGGTCGCCGCCAGGGGCAAATGCCAGACCGACGATGTTGGGGCCGGACAGGAACAGCGACGCTTCCCGCTCCGGCGTGATCCGTACAATCCCCTTGCGCCCGGCCAGAGAGGCGGACACATACAGGTTGCCCTCCGCGTCGAACGCCAACCCCTGCGGCCGCCCCAGCCCGCGGAAGTACACCTCGACTTCGCCTTCCGGCGAGATGCGCTGCACGCAATCGAAACTCGAAGTGGTCGGCCCCGTCACATACAGGTAGCCTTGCGGTCCAAACGCCATGTGGTAGGCCGCGATCGAAGGCTCGAGCGTGGCGAAAACGTAGATCCCCTGTCCGCCTTCGCTGATCTTGAAGATCGTCCCCGAACGGTCGCCAACATACAGATCGCCCTTCGGATCGAAGGCAATCCCCGTCGCCACGCCCATCGATTCGCAATATACGCTCATCACGCCACTTGCGGTGGAGCGGTAAACCACGCCATCAAATCGCGAGGAGATGTACAGCACGCCTTCCTGGTCGAAGGCAAGCGCCGTGGCGTTCATCAGGTCCGTCAGATACGGCGACACTCCGCCCACGGGATCGATGCGATAGACGGCCACCGGCGTCTTCTGGCCCCGCGACCCGCTGAACGTCGTATAGACCGAGCCATCCGGACCCACCGCCGGGCTCGTCACCGGATGCAGATTGTCCGCCACCAGTGCGCCCACCGCGAACGGCAGCGGCGCGCTCTCTTTTTCCCCATTGCTCACCACCAGGCGGCCATCGCCTGCGCCCTCGGGAACACGCGCGACCACATAGCGGTCCGAACCGACCACCAGCGGCGCGCTCACCGCCCCGATGCTCACCAGCGGCCGCGGCGCGGCAAGGAAATGGCTGCCACGGATCTGAATATCACCGCCTGGAATGGCAGCGCGCGGCGAAACCTGATCGATAGTGGGGCGCTCAGCCCCATTGATTTTAAACGGCATGAAAAATCCCGGAGAATTGCTCCAGCTATAACAGATTGAACCACCGCGCCAGCAGCAAAACAAGCGCGGCCAAGACGCCCGCGGCCAGATCGTCCGCCACAATGCCCACTCCCTCCGGCAGTCGCTCCAGGCGCCGCACCGGCCACGGCTTGGTGATATCAAAGATGCGGAACAGAGCGAACGCGGCCCACAAATGGAGGCCCGAAAGCGCCGCCGCCCCGCCCAGTGCCACGCACTGGCCCAGCACCTCATCCACCACCACGATCTGCGGATCCTTCAAGCCCCGCAGGCGCGCCGTCGCCGTTGAGGCCCAGATGGCGGGGGGCGTCAGCGCCACCGCCGCCGCCAGAAGATGCCACGGCGCCAGCCCCAACCAAACCCCGCCGCCCCATGCCAGCAACACCGCCGCCAGGCTCCCCGCCGTCCCCGGACCCCACGGCCAGAAGCCGCAGCCAAACCAGGTCGAAAGGGCCAGCGCCGCGCTATTCTTCATCGTCTTCTTCGCCGCCCCCGGAGCCGGGCCCAGAAGCCGCCGGGATGCGGTATTCCTCATCGGCCCACCGCCCCAGGTCGATCAGCCGGCAGCGGTCCGAACAGAACGGAAAGTACTCGCCGCCCACGGGCACGGAGCGCTTGCAGGTCGGGCACGGCACAGTCGTCATTGATGCTGGCGGGGATGACCCGCGGAGCTTTGGATAATCGGAAACGGATTCACGGGAATGGCCGGCGCCGCCCATGCAGGGGCTTCGTCCACCAGATCCCCGATCAAGTCGTAATCGTGCGCGCGCGTCACCCGCATCCGCCGGATCTGGCCCGCCCGTGGCGCCGGGTCGCCCGCGTCCTCCAGGTAACATACGCCGTCGATGTCCGGCGCCTGCGTCGCCATCCGCGCCTGCCACACCAGCTCGCTTTCCGCCGACGGCCCTTCAATCAGCACATCCACCTCGCGCCCCACCCAACGCCGGTTCATCCGCCGCGAGATCTGGCGCTGCAATGCCAGCAGCCGGCGGCGGCGGTTGTAGATCGTCCGCCGGTCCACCTTGCCGTCCAGATGGTAGCTCCGGCTCGTCTCCTCATCGGAGTAAGAAAACACGCCCAGCCGGTCAAACTGCGCCGCCTCGACAAATTGGCAAAGTTCCTCGAAGTCCCTTTCCGTCTCGCCAGGGAATCCGACGATCATCGAAGTGCGGATCGCAACGCCTGGAATCGCCGCACGGATCTTTTCGAGCGTCTTCAGGAAAATGTCCCCGCTCGCCCCGCGCTTCATCCGCTTCAACACGCCAGCCGAGGCGTGCTGCAGCGGCATGTCGATGTACTTCACCAGCGACTCGCCCGCCGCGATCACATCCAGCAGACGCCTCGTGATCCGGTTCGGATAGCAGTATAGGAACCGGACCCATTTCGGATGCTCGGTCTCGATCCGGTCCAGCCGCTCCAGCAGCGCCGCCAACCCGTCCTTAACGCCCAGATCGTCTCCGTACGCGGTCGTGTCCTGGCCAATCAGGTTCACCTCGCGCACCCCTCGCGCGAACAGGTCCGTCGCCTCGTGGATCACCGATTCGAAGCGCCGGCTCCGGAAATTCCCGCGAAACTGTGGAATCACGCAGAACGTACACGGGTGGTCGCACCCTTCGTTGATCTTGATGTAGGCGTAGTGGCGGGGCGTAGCCAGAATCCGCGGCGTGAGGTCGTGATAGAGATACGGCTCCGCCGCCGAGGGTTCGTCCGCCGCCCCTTCGCACAGGTCGATGATCGAATCCAGTTCATTGGTCCCCAGCACCGCATCCACCTCGGGGATCTGCACCCGGATGTCGCCGCGATAGCGCTCCACCAGACACCCGGCCACGATCAGCCGCCGCGCCCGGCCCGTCTTCTTGTACTCCGCCATCTCCAGAATCGTATCGACCGACTCCTGCTTGGCCGGATCAATGAAGCTGCACGTATTGACGACAATGGCGTCGGCCTCGGCGGGCGAGGCGGTCAACTCATGCCCGCGCGCGCTCAACTGCCCCATCATCACTTCGGTGTCCACCAGATTCTTGGGGCACCCAAGGCTGACAAATCCAACTTTCAAGCGTGTGTCCAGAGGGGAAAAGTGGGGATAAACTTCAGGATATCACGGCAGGCTGCTAAACTCGGCTCGTGACGGAATGGGAACGGGAGCGCGTAGGCCTGTGCGCCTCGTGCGCCCACGTCAACCTCATCACCAGCGACCGCGGCAGCCGCTTCTACCAGTGCCGCCGCGGACTCCATGACCCCGCCTTCCCCAAATACCCCGTCCTGCCCGTCCGCCACTGCCGCGGCTATGAAGAAAAGCCGCCTCCCAGCCGATCAGATCAGGGATGAAGGTCTTCAACCGGACACGCAACACCCTGCTGGGCGACCGTATCGGCAGCGCGGCCGAAAGCGCCACCCGCCGCACTGGCCTGCTCAAACGCGCCGGTCTCGAGCCCGGCGAGGGACTCTGGATCGCCCCCTGCGAAGCCGTCCACTGCTTCTTCATGAAGTTCACCATCGACGTGCTCTTTCTCGACCGCAAGAAGCGCGTCGTCAAACTTGCCCCCGCCCTGAAACCCTGGCGCATCGCCGCCTGCCTGCGCGCCCATTCTGTCCTCGAGCTGCCCGAAGGCCTCATTGCCTCCACCGGCACCACCGTCGGCGACGAATTGGAATTCGTGCGGGAGGGGTAGTCGCACCGCTCGATTTTCCCCGCCCGCCCGGCGTATCATACCCCCATGGCACTGGGCACTCTCGAACTCGGCTTGCTCTCCGTTGAAGGAGCCGGCGCGGCCGACGACCACGTCGAAGTCCGCTTCAAGCGCGACGGCACCCCCGTCGAACCCATCCGCGATCTCTCCCTCAGGAAACCGATCCGGTTCGACCTGCCCGCCTTCCCCGAAGTCTCCGTCTGGCAGGCCGACGTCCTCCCCAGCCGATTCCGCATCCGTTCGGCCGGCTTCTTCACCCTCACCAATGGCGAGACCGTCCGCCGCCGCCTCACCGTCCTCCGCCGCCCCTCCGAATGGAACGCCCGCTTTGCGAAATGGCGATCCCTCCCGCCGGACTTCGCCAAATTCCAGAAACTGCTTGAGGGCTCCCCGGATCTCACCCTCCGCGAGGGCAACCGCCCGCTCGGCCTCTTCGCCGCCGCCCGGTATGACGACGTGGACGACCAGCGCCTCATCCTCGGCAAAACCTCTCTGCTCAACCTCCGCGCCAAACTCGCCGCCGAACCCTCGCCCATCAGCGCCCGCCCGTGGTTCTACGGCCTGCGGCAAATCCTGTCCTTCGGCCGCGAACGCATCATCGCGCTCGTCGATCCCTGGCTTGCCGACGAAGTCGCCACCGTCCACGCCAACCCCCTCGGTGGCTACAAACGCTCCAACGCCCAGAACCACCGCAAAAACATTCCCGCCCAGTTCCAGATCACCCGCATGTTCAGCATCAAGAGCGACGACCGGAAGGGCAACCTCCAGTTGACCATCGCTCTCGCCCGCGACGCCTCGGGCACCTCCGTCGCCGTCGCCGATCTCGACATCGACGAAAACGGCGCGGCTCTCAAACACCTCCTCGACCTGTTCAAACACAAGGTCACCGGCGGCACCCACCCCTACGACATCCACGAAATTCTGCGCCTCGCGCACCCCGAGGCGCCTCTGGGCTACATGCTCGTCTGAGCCCCGGCCGCGCTACAATCAGGGATTACGCCCAACTTCCCCCCTCAGGCGAAGTTGCGCGCCAATTTCTGCGATACACCATGGGACAACAGGTTTCTCTCGATTTTCTCGGCGATCTGCGCCGAACCCACTCCTGCGGCGCTCTGCGCTCCGCCGACGAAGGCAAGCGCGTCGTGCTGATGGGCTGGGTTTACCGCCGGCGCGACCTCGGCGGCGTCATCTTCATCCACCTCCGCGACCGCGAAGGCGTCTCTCAGGTCGTCTTCCGCGCCGAATGTGATGCCGAACTCCACGCCAAGGGCGAACAGCTCCGCTCCGAATACGTCATCGCCGTCGAAGGGCTCGTCGAGCGCCGCTCGGCCGAAACCATCAACCCCAACATCCCCACCGGCGAAGTCGAAGTCGTCGCCGAAAAGATCTGGCTCCTCAACACCAGCGAAACCCCGCCCTTCCCCATGGAAGAGCACGTTGATGTCAGCGAAGACACCCGCCTCCGATACCGCTACGTCGACCTCCGCCGCCCCCACATGCAGCGCAACATCATCCTGCGCTCCCGCATCTCGCTCGCCACGCGTGAAGAACTCTACCGCCAGGGCTTCCTTGAAATCGAAACCCCATTCATGACGCGCTCCACCCCCGAAGGCGCCCGCGATTTCCTCGTGCCCTCCCGCGTCCAGCCCGGCAAGTTCTATGCCCTGCCCCAGTCGCCGCAGATCTTCAAACAGCTCCTCATGGTCTCCGGCTACGACCGCTACTTCCAGATCGTCCGCTGCTTCCGCGACGAAGACCTCCGCGCCGACCGCCAGTACGAATTCACCCAGATCGACCTCGAAATGTCCTTCCCCCAGGAAGAGCAGATCTTCGAGACCATCGAACCCCTCATCGAGCGCGTCTGCGCCGAAGCTGGCTTCGAAGTTAAAGGCCCGTTCCCCCGCATGAGCTACGCCGACGCCATGCGCGGATACGGCATCGACAAGCCGGACCTTCGCCTGCCCCGCTTCTGGCCCGTCGAGGATCTCTTCCCCCCCGACGCCGGCCTCACCCCCGCCGGCCTGCCGCTCGTCGCCATCATCATCCCCGGCACCGGCCCCTTGAGCCGCAAGGAACGCGACGAACTCAAGGCTTTCGGCCAGGAACGCGGCCTCCGCGTTTTCGACGACCCCAAACGCCTCGAACGCGATTTCCCCGACGCCATGGCCCAGGTACGCCAGCGCACCACCGCCACCGAAAACGATCTCCTGCTCGTCTGCGGTTGGGGCGGCGGCGACGCCGGCCATCGCCCCGAGGAGACCGTCTTCCAGGCCTGCGGCCAACTCCGCCTCTTCGCCGGCCAGAAGTACAACGACCGCCACAAGCTCCTCGACCCCAAAAACTTCAAATTCCTCTGGGTCCTCGACTTCCCCATGTTCGAATGGGACCCCGAGGACAGCCGCTGGGTGGCCGCGCATCATCCGTTCACCTCGCCGAACGACGAGGACCTGGACAAGCTGGAATCGGACCCGGCACGTTGCCGCGCGCGCAGCTACGACATCGTCCTCAACGGTGTTGAACTCGGCTCCGGCTCCATCCGTATCCACCGCCAGGACGTCCAGTCGAAAGTCTTCGCCGCCCTCGGCTTCAGCCCCGAAGAGGCCAGGCATCGCTTCGGCTTCCTCCTCGAGGCCCTCACCTACGGCGCGCCGCCACATGGTGGCATCGCGCTGGGTCTCGATCGGCTGGTGATGATCCTGGCCGGGGAAACATCAATCCGCGACGTCATCCCCTTCCCCAAAACCGCCAAGGGCACCGACCTCATGTGCGACGCCCCCTCCGACGCCGGCGAACGCCAGTTGCGCGAACTCGGGATCCAGTTGCGCCGGCCTCCCCAAACCTAGAGCGGCACACAACCAGACAACCACCGGCGGCAGAATCCCTCACCCGTTCCGCCGCCGATCCTCTTTCCCCATCGCCACGCGCCAAGCCCCAGCCTCCAAGGACCGCCGCCTGTCGAACAAATACTAAATCAGAGTAAACACTCCGTTACTTAGATTACAATTGACTCACGACTCTACTGCACTAAGTCCGGAGATCGGGATGGCGAGGTGGCAATGAACGATCGAATTCTGAAAGCGACCACGGCCTTTCTCACTTTTACGGTTCTTTCCTCCACAGCAGCTTTCGCCCCTTCGGATGTACTTCAGGTCGTCTCAGTCGCTCTGCTTCCCGGTGAGGCAGGCGCCGCCCCCGGGCAGGTTCAAGTCGAACTCAAACTGACCAACAACTCGCCGCGCATCGTGACGGCCTATCGTTACGAACTCGTTGCAACCTATGCTGACGGAAAAATCGAAAAGAAAGAAGCCGCCGTCGACGAAGTGTCACTCTTGGCGAATGAATTGATGCGTCAACGACTCGGCGCGGCTACTGGTGGGCCGGGTGCCCCCCCGGAAGGCCGACCTCTAGCGCCGGGTGCCACCAGATCGCTCAAGGCGCTGATCCCGCGATCCCCTCAGGCCCAGCCGCCCGTCTCGGTCGCCGCCCGGGTGACCATGGTGGCGCTTGACGATTGCACCGCGTCGGGCGATGAATCGGAATTACTGGCCCTCCAGCGCTCCCGCCGCTCCCAACTCGAGGTGATTTCCGCGATCGTCAGCGATCTTCAGGCAATCAAGACCCATTCGGAACCAGCGGGCTTCGCCCACCAACTCGCGGCCGAGGCTCGCAAGACTCCATCGGCTGACCCCGTCTCGCGGGTGCGTCGCAACCTCCTTGGTGGCGTGGCTGCGGCCGTCCAGCGCGATCCTAAGGCCATCGAGAAGTGGCTCGCAAGTTACGAGACGCATTTGTCCGTTCTCAAGGTTCAGGCGGTTCTGCGCGGCGACATCAAGTAGGGCGCGCCAATGCCCCACCTCCGGCCCATGGCAAACCAGGACCAACCGGCGATCCCGCTTGTTGGGCGGCGCCTTCTCCCCCATTAGCGGACAGCAGTGGCGCTGACCCGGCATCTGCCTTCGCCAGCCGGCGCACGTTCACGGCCATCCCAGACTCCGGAACTCCAGTGGAGCGTCAATCGGAAGCCTGTCCCATTAAGTGGTACAGTGGGGCTGATGAACGGAGCCACATGATCGCCAGCTTCCGGGATTCGTGGCTCCGCGATTTTTTCGTAGACGATGTTCGAACGCGGCACATCCCCTCGGGCCTCGACCATGCCCTGTTCCGCAAGCTTCAGCTCTTGGATGATGCGATGACGAGCCAAGACCTCCTTGTCCCGCCAGGGAATAAATACGATCGGCTGCGGGGCAATCTGTCGGGGCTACACTCGATTCGCGTCAACAGCCAATGGCGGCTCATTTTCAAGTGGGACGGCCAGAAGGGCGAGGCGTCAGAAGTCGATCTGGACAACCACAGCTATCGTTGAGGCAAGCAATGCTGTTGACCAAACGCAAACCCGCCACTCCCGCCGAAATCCTGGTCGAAGAATTCTTGCAGCCCATGGGTCTCACCCAGACCGCCCTCGCCAGCGCCATGGGTGTCCCGCGCAAACACGTCAATGAACTGTGCAATGGCCGCCGGGCCATCACCGTGGCAACCGCGCTGATCCTCGCCAGGGTCTTCGGCAATAGCGCCGAATTCTGGCTAAACGTCCAGCGCCGCACCGACCTGTGGGAAGTCCTAAACACTCCCACTGAACGTGCCCGCATCAACCGCGCCAAGCCCCTGCGGATCGTTGCCTAACCCATAGAGGCCCCATAATAGGCAGTGCCCATGCCGGAACTGCCTGACATCGAGATCTATCTCGAGGCGCTCCGCGCCCGCGTCCTTGGCGCGCGCCTCGAATCCATCCGGCTCAATTCGCCCTTCCTGCTGCGCACGGCCCAACCCCCGCTCGCCGAGTGCGCCGGCCGCCCCGTCACCGCCCTGAGCCGCCTCGGCAAGCGCATCGTCTTCCATCTCGATGACGATCGCTGCCTGGTGCTCCACCTCATGATCGCCGGCCGCCTCCATTGGAAGAAGCCCGGTGCGGCACTCAACACCCGCAACCACCTCGCCGCCTTCGATTTCCCAAACGGCTCGCTCACCCTCACCGAAGCGGGCTCCGAACGCCGCGCCTCGCTCCACTGCCTCCGTGGCGAAGCCGCCCTCCGCGCCATGGACCCCGGCGGCATCGACCCCCTCTCCGCCTCCCCTGCCAACTTCGCCGCCGCCCTCACCCGCGCGAACCACACCCTCAAGCGCGCCCTCACTGACCCCCATCTGTTCAGCGGCATCGGCAACGCCTACTCCGATGAAATCCTCCACGCCGCCCGCCTCTCGCCCGTCACGCTCACCTCGCGCCTCGCCCCCGAAGAGATCGAACGCCTCCGCCTCGCCACCATCGAAACGCTCACCCAATGGACTGCCCGCCTGCGCGCCGAAGCCGCCGGCGCCTTCCCCGAAAAAGTCACCGCTTTCCGCGAAGGCATGGCCGTGCACGGCCGCTTTCGCCTGCCCTGTCCGGTGTGCGCCACGCCCGTCCAACGCATCCGCTACGCGTCCAACGAAACCAACTACTGCCCCCGCTGCCAGACCGGCGGCCGCCTCCTCGCCGACCGCTCTCTCTCCCGCCTCCTTCGCGACGACTGGCCGAAGTCGATCGACGACCTCAGTTGACATACACTCGGCTTCATGGACCGTCGCGCCTTCCTCTCCACGTCCCTGGCTGCGCCCCTTGCCGCCCAACCCGCCCGCACCCGGCCCAGAATCGCCTGCACCAGCTTTGCCTTCCACCCCTTCAACACCGCCGGCGTCCCCGACGAAGCCATCGACATCATCGGGCAGATCGGCTTCGAGGGCATCGAACTGATCGTCAACTCGCGCGAACAACTCCGCGATTACTGGACTGAAGCAAAGTGCGGCGAACTCCGCAAACGCCTCGACCGCTGGCGGCTCGAAGTCGCCCAGTTCATCCTCTTCCAGCCCGTTGTGGAAGGACTCACCAGCCTCAACGCCGACGAACGCGCCCGCAACCTCGACTTCTTCGAACAAGGCTGCCGCCTCGCCCGGCGCATGGGCGCCCCGCTTATCAACATCGTCGCCCCCTGGGCGCGTGAACTCAAAGGCCCCCAGGATTACCTGCCCCGCTACTACGACATCGAAAACCCGAAGCCCGGCCAGAAGTTTCGCATCGACGTAGCCTCTGCCTTTGATTGGGACAAGCTCTGGTCTGCTTATGTGGCCACGACGAAGGCGTGCGTCGAGCGTGCCAAGCGCCACGGCGTGAAGCTCACCATTGAACACCACACCCACACCATGATCCACGACGCGACGTCATTCCTCATGCTCTGGAACGAGGTGCGCGACCCGGCGCTCGGCTACAACCTCGATGTCGGCTGGACCCTCGCACAGCGCGAGTATCCCGTTGTCGCCATCCACAAAGTGAAGCGCCAACTGATGAACCTGCACATGCGCGACATCGACGGCCTCATGCGCCGCTTCCCGCACATCGGCGAAGGCGTGATGGACTTCCACCACATCGCCCAGGCGCTCAAGCAGGTGGGCTACTCCGGCTTCCTCAGCCTCGAACAGGACAAGCACCCGGGCGACATGAAGGCGACCGCGGCACGCTACCTCGCGCTGATGAAGGAAGCGCTGGCGTGAAAAGGGCCCCCCACCGGCGGGTGGAGGGCCTTTTTTGTGACCGGAACCGCTTCAGCCTCTTGCATACCGGCGGCGCAGCAGAATTAAACCCAGCCCGGCGCCAATCAGAGCATAAGTGCCCGGCTCGGGCACCGTGAACACTCCAATCGCACCCGAAGCCGGCAGCGCGTCGCCGTTAAACAGAAAGACCTGCACCATATAGTCCCCGGCGCCCAGGTTGTACACCCCCCGGCTGAACCGTGCGTCAGCGAGCGCGGCGGCGACATCCAGCCCCACCGACCCCCCGGCCACGGGCATCGAAGTGAGTCCAAAATCGACGCTGTTAATGTACACCTGGAACTGATCAACACTCAATTGAAGGTCGGCGATGATCATCTGGCCCGGGGTGGTCAACGAAAAGGTAAACGGCGACCCATCGGAAGCCAGCAGATCCCCGCTCGCCGGCCGCCCCACTACCTCACCTCCAATAACGTCCATCCCAAAGCGGTAGAAACCCGCATCGGGGGCCACGATTGTTGCGCCAAAAATCTGGCTCGCAAACAGGAGTCCGCAGAGCAGAACAGCTAGGCGGACCAATGGAATTTTCATCAGAGTACCTCCTCGTGCCTCGAGACGATTCGCCTCCCCCAGGCACATCTCTTACCATATTGCCCAATTGGGTACAGTACAAGGTTCAAATACAGTATGAAAGTACTAATCCGGGTGACGGGCTCCCGTCACCCCGCCGCCGCGATGCACTCAATCTCCACCCGCACATCGCGCGGCAGGCGCGCCGCCTCCACCGTCGCCCGAGCCGGCGCCCGCTCCTCCCCAAAGTACCGCGCATACACTTGGTTCATCGCCGCGAAATCCCCCAGGTCCTTCAGAAACACCGTCGTCTTCAGAACCTGCTCCAGCGACGATCCCCCAGCCTCCAGCACCGCCTTCAGGTTTTCGAGCACCCGCTCGGTCTGCTCAATAATGCCGCCCTCCACCATCGCCCCGGTGGCGGGGTCGAGCGGAATCTGCCCCGAACAGAACAGCATCCCGTTCCAGCGAATCGCCTGCGAGTACGGCCCAATGGCGGCCGGCGCCTTCCTCGTCGAAATGATTTCCTTCTGACTCATGTCTTACTTCCCCCAGTCCAGCGTGCCGGTCAGTTCCCGCACGCTCGCGATCTTCTCTTTCTTCAAGAATCGGTCCAACTCCCGCGCAATCCGCAGCGGCGCTCGCGGGTCCCAGAACGTCGCGGTCCCCACCTGCACTGCCGCCGCTCCGGCGATGAGAAACTCCGCCGCGTCCTCGCCCGTCGCAATGCCCCCCAGCCCAAGCACGGGGATCTTCACCGCGCGCGCCGCCTCGTGCACCATGCGCAGCGCCACTGGTTTGATCGCCGGACCTGACAATCCCCCATAGCCCGCTCCCAGCCGCGGCTTCCGCGTCCGGATGTCGATGGCCAGACCGACGAACGTATTCACCAGCGACACCGCGTCCGCCCCCGCCTCCTCCGCCGCCCTCGCCAGCGGCGCAATCGCCGCCACATTCGGCGACAGCTTCACGATCACCGGCCGCCGCGCCACGCCCTTCACGGCCGTCACCACCTCGCCCAGCAACCGCGGGTCGCTCGAGAAGAAGATCCCGCCATGTTTGGTGTTCGGGCAGGAGACGTTCAGCTCATACGCGGCCAGCCCCTCGTGGTCCTCCAGCACGCGCACCACCTCGACGTAGTCCCCAATCTCGTAGCCGAACACATTGGCGATCACCGCCGTCCGGAACGCTCGCAGCACCGGTAGCTTTTCGGCCACAAATGCCCGCACCCCGATGTTTTGCAGGCCGATCGAGTTCATCATCCCCGCCTCGGCCTCCCACACCCGCGGCGGCGGATTCCCCGCCATCGGCTCCCTCGACAACCCCTTCACCACCAGCCCGCCCAACGCATTCAAGTCCAGCAGCGGCGCGAACTCCACCCCATAGGCGAACGTCCCCGACGCCGCCAAGACCGGATTCTTCAGCTCGATCCCGCACAGCGTCGTAGCCAGGCGATCCATCCCTGACCATTATGCCCAGTCCACGCGCGTCCGGCGGACCATCGCCACCTTCCGGAACTTTGTGGCCGTATCCAGGTCCATCTCCGGGTTGCGGAAGTTCGATCCCATGAACTGCGCCATGTGCCGGAAGCACTCCGTGTTGCGCACCGCGCCGCGGAAGCGCTCGCTGCCCGGCCCAATCGCCGTCACCAGCGTATAGTCCGACGTGTGCTGCGTGCCCGTCCACTGAATGCCCGTGTGGTTGCCCGCCACCAGCCCAAGGATACCCGCCGGCTTGTCGTGCTGCACATTCAGCGACACGCTCTTCTCGCCCGCCAGCGTGCGCCGCACCCATTCCACCTGCGCCGCCGTCAGCTCCAGCCCCAGCGAATCCTTCACCACGTCCCGGATCCGCGAAGCCGCCGTCTTCGCCGCCGGACTCGTGCTCTCCTGCGCCATCGTGTACTCCGCCTTCGATCCCAGCAGCGGCGTCAACAGCTCGAAGCTCCGCCGCGCCTGCGCCAGCCGCGCAAAACAAGCATCCGTCCCACCATACTCGCTCCCCATCCCGTTCATCCCCGGATTCGAGTTCCCGTGGTCGGAGGTGATCACGATCAGCGTCTCCGGGTTCTTCTCGGCGAATTTCAGGACCGTCGCAATCGCGTCATCAAAGGCCATCTGATCCCACAACATCGCGGCCGCGTCGTTGTTGTGCGCCGCATGATCGATCCGCGCCCCCTCCACTTGCAGCAGAAATCCGTTGCGCGATTGCGACAGGCTCTCCAGCGCCACCTCGGTCATCTCGGCCAGCGTCGGAATGTCGCGCTGCCAATCGGCGTTCTCCCGGTGGTCAATCGAATAAGGCACGTGGCCGTCGAAAAACAGCCCCAGCATCTTCGCCGCGCGCCGCGCCTTCATCAGGTCCGCCTTCGTGCGCACCAGCTCAAATCCCGCCGCCCGGTACGCCGCCGGCACGTCCTTGCCGTCCTTGCGCTTGTCCGCATCGAAAAACTTCCGGCCCCCGCCCAGCACCACATCCACGTTCCGCACATACTGCTCGGCGATCTTGTCCTCATCGTCGCGCCGTCGTTCGCTCGCCGCGAATCCGGCCGGCGTCGCGTGCGTGACGGTCGCCGTCGTCACCAGCCCCACCCGCCGCTTCTGCTGCTGCGCAATCGTGGCGATCGGCGTCAACGCCGTCCCATCGGGCAGTGTGTTCACCATCGCGTTCCAGATCCGCGAACCCGACCCCCAGCTGCTCGACGCCGCCGAGGAGTCCGTCACAATCGAGTTCAGCGACGCCATGTCCATCAACCCGCGCGCCGCTTCCGGACGGTTGAACAACGCCTGCCACACCGTCCCCTTCTGCCGCACCATCTTCGAAAAATGCTCGGCCAGCGTCAGCACCGTCGGACTCATCCCGTCCGACACCATGAACACGATGTTCTTCGGCCTCGCGCCCGGCTTCTGCTGCGCGGCCAGTTGGTCAATCGATCCTGCGAAGGCGGCCAGCGCCCCCGTACGGGTAAGAAAAGAGCGGCGTCCAAAAATACTCATGATTGTTGCGTTGGAGTTCCCTTGACCATTGTAACGTCCCTCAATGACGAGGCAATCACATCGGGCCGGTCCAGTTGCACCCAATGCCCCGATTCCTCCGCCACCACATGCCGTCCCGTGCGCGACACCCCCGCCAGCGCCCGGTGCCCTGCCACCAGCCCCGCCTCCGCCCTCGCCGCCGAGATCACCACCAGCGGCCTCTCCGCAATCGCCCGCCCGTCCACCTCCAGCACGCAGTTCGCCGGCAGCAGCGCCAGATACTCCGCCATCGTCCGGAAACTCCGCGGCAGGCACCAGTGCGCCCGCACCACCGGCCACAAGTCCTCCGGCAACTTCCGCACCTCGCCCACCAGCCGGTTCGTCACCGCCTCTCCTCGCGACGACGACGAAAGCCGCGCCAGCAGCCGCGGCAGCCGCGTGCTCCCCCCCACCAGCAGGTCCAGCGCCAGCCGCACCACCCAGATCGGAAGAGCGTC
>ERZ761609.340-NODE-340-length-58155-cov-58.046196_pt1 | contig 58155 bp, 47 predicted proteins | sample MGYA00511163_ERZ761609 | MGnify/ENA primary metagenome ERZ761609 (study PRJEB28899, sample SAMN02445070) | bioreactor sludge metagenome | biome: EBPR sludge | place: Australia: Brisbane, Thorneside Wastewater Treatment Plant | collected 2011-12-16 ... | reverse complement strand
AGATCCTGATCCTGGAAGACGTTGAAGAAGACGTTGAACTGGTAAGGCGTGAGTTTTCATTCCCTTTAGTAGATATATCCTCTTTTGAATTAGGAAGTTTTCTGATGAGTTATGAAATAGTTTTAAAATTACTTAAAGAAAATTTTGAGGGAAAGTATAATGTGATTCATAAAGGAACACCATTCTATTTTCTTTCAATGGGTTCATTTCTAACTGGTGATTTTGAAAAAGCAGTATATTATATGGATGCAGCATTTAAAGAAGATATACGATCTGAAATTGATTTGAAAGAAACACCTGCCGGTCTTTTCTTCGATCTAAACACTGAAAATGAGAAACAGGCTGGTCTTGAAATAGTAAAAAGTATTAAAAGAAATATGGATTATAAATTAAAGGAAATAGAAAAGTTAGGAGGTCCAACGCTTTCTATAAACGATATAAAGAATCGAATCACTCTTCTATCTTTAAAAAATAGAACTGATTTATGTACAGTATCAACTGCGCTACTTTCTTTTTTTTATGAATATCAATCTAGAAAACTTTTACTGGAATTATCAAAATTTTCAGAAGGAACTGCAGAGCCATTTATTCTTTATTGGTTGAAAGGATGTGTGATTTTTGAAAGTTTGATTAGGAATTCAGATATTGGAAAAAAAACTCGCAATAATACTCATTTTTTTAATCTGGGTGGCTTTCTAAAAGAAGAAAAAATATTCAAAGCTCTTGGATTCGTAAAATGTCCGGTAAATCAAAAGTTTAATAAGTACTCAGATTTGAAAAAATACATTGATAAAAAAAATGATAATGAGAAATTTCTTGAAAAATCAATTACCGTAACATATGGCATTCGTAATATTGTTGCACATTCGTTAGCATGGGAGGATAAACCTTGTTTGAATGAATTCGAAGAAATCAATAATTTTATTACCGGAGCAATTTGCATAGCGATTGACAAATTATATGATAACAAAACTGAGTCAGAACTTTGAGAAACTTGAAATCTCCAGAGCGGTAGTTGGTCTGTTCAAATACTGCAAACTTTTCGGATTTCTAGTATCTGTAAAACTCTGATCAGAACTTGTAAATTATTTTTTTATTTTGGATTTCTACGGATTTCAATATAAAAAATAATTGGCTTAGTTTATATGATATGCCCGACCAATGATCGGGCATTTTATGTTTACACAGAAACCATTCCAACCGCCAGCTTGTAAGCCTTAGCTTTCACTGCCGCTCCATCACCGAACCAAATTGTATTTAGCTTTCGATCCTGTGATTGTTTTGTAACTTTATGATCAATCAACTCAGTGATCCCATTGAGAGTTGCCCACAAAGAACCTGAAACTCCGGGTAATTTATTACCTACACCGTTTTCAAAGAAAAATTTTGACCACTCACGGTTTGTCTTAGCTCTTGATAGTTCATATTCGTAGAGCTTCTCTTCCTTTTTTCGTTTCGGATCCGGGAAAACATCGAGCAGATATTTTTCAAGTGTAATATCCGTCATTTGTATCTTAACGAGTTCTTTTAAAGTAGCATCAATTTCAGTATAACGTGAGTTGATAATATTCAAGAGCTTTGGAACATCATTGAGTCTAGCTTTGATATCACGCTGATGATAAACAGACAGAAACTGTTGGTCACCAAAAGCCATTGTTAATGTGTTATTACATACTACACGGATCGGCGTGAACTTTATCTGAACTGCGGAAGAGCCGTCGTGTGAATTACTTAAGAGTAAGTATTTTTTCGTGATATCTTCCCCGGTAATTTTTATTTCTCCGGGTAGCTTTGCTAAAATCCAGACAACCTTACCTTCCAACAATGACCCTGCTGTATGATACATTGCCTGGTTATCAATAACAATTGAATCAAAGAATTTAAATGCATCTGTGTTTTGCAATGGAGTATAAGTACTCCCAACTATTCCTAATACATTTTCAGGTCTGTCCGTTCTTACAGTCGCGAATTTATTTTTTACAGGCTGATTATTATCCAGGAACAACTGACGTTTTTCTACAACCCAATCAAGCTTTGCTGCTTTGATTGCTTCACTTGAAGTCGCAGGTTTTTTTAAATCAGTACCCAGACCATGCCAGGGTGTTTTTCCATAATAAAACATTGAAGCTTCACCGTTTATTATTTCTATATTGTGTGCCATGTATTTTGTAATTTAAATTTATAAAATATAAGGGAGGTATTTGTTCAGTAACCTCCCTTAAATTAGTTCATCGTGTCCTTTCATAAAAGTCCATTTCGTAATCAGGGTTTTACTTTTCTCAAGAAAAGTGTTATGCCTAATTTATTAACATCTACATCATGTCCAAGCTCATCACGAATCATCATAGCGTCTGTCATGCACTGTAGCATCATTTTGTAATCTCTGCTGATAGCAGGTGCTGTATCAACTGCATTTTGATGCACACCATTGGTGGCTACCATTGAGTGGCCATTGCTGTTACCATTTGATGCCACATTCGTTCTTCCATTTGTAAAATTATTGGTCTGTACCGGTGTGTTGTTTTCAAGTACATTCACTTCATAATCTGTAACATTTTTCTTACCAACTTTCACAAGTTTCTTTGTTATCACAACTTGATCATCTTTCCCTACATTATTAGCTTTTAAAATCTGGACCACTTTCTCAGGGGCAAAGTATGAATATTCAAGCTCACCACACTCAACGTTATACAGGAACCATTCGCCATATGAATTGATACCTGTAGCTGGATCCGCTTGGAGTAATTTAATCTTTGTAGGTATGTTTACCTGTAATTCGAGTTTATCTTTTGCCATTATTTTATCTCCTCAATTTTAAATTATTATAGTTCGTTTAATTTATAATAGAACTTTGAATCCTGTGACTTTAAATTAATGCCTTTAGGTAAATCTCCACCGGATTGTTTTATGTATTCCTTAATTGCCTTAATATCTGGTGCATAAGTTTCTACTGTATGTTTTAGTAACGAAGGATTTGCGTTTTCAAGAAATAAATCTTCATCCGTTACTTCAATCAGATCAACCTGTTTACGAAACCCTATACTTCCGTTAGGCAATGACAATGACTTCATATTATTTTGTCTCAGGTAATTTTGCATTTGCCTTGTTAAAAATTCTATTGTTAAGGTTATCGTGTTTTCTTTTTTTGAATACCAGTTTTCTGTCATGTTAATAGATTGCTCATGTATAGCTTTGCATTTATTAAGTTCCTTTTCCTTTTGCCTGATGATCCAAAGAAATTTATCAATACGTATTTCCGGTTCTAACTCTTCTATACTGACAATCCCATCACCGGTGTCCAGCTCATTCAGGAAGTCTTCTAAAAGTTCTTTGTCTGACATAGGTGCTATACCAGTTTTTTCTTCAAAAGAAATTCCATTTGAACTCAAAGGTTCGTTTAAAATGTTTTCTACCATATTGTGTAAATTTATTTATTGAATTATTTCTTCTTGGTAATTAAATCAATTATTGCTTTTATTATTTCTCCTAATGCTTCACTAATGCAAAACATCACTATTCCTTTTATAATATTTACCATTGCATGCCTTTCGTTAGATTTATTAATTCAATTTATCGTTGTTGTGTTTTGATGTCTAGCAGTTCAGTTTCCAGAGCTTCGATTCGAAACAGCATTTCATTTACTTCACTGAATATATCGTCGAAGAAGTAATTATATTCCTCTGTGTTAAAAGAAGACAATTTATCAACGGGAGCTTTATCAGGATTTCTTGTTACTTCAATATTTGTAATGTCAATTTCTTCAATGCCATAATCAATTACAGCTTTAGCCGGGATCGGGATAATTGCGTCTTCCTGACGTATGTTGAAAACACCGTTAACGAAAAACTCTTCGGCAGTATACAGCAGGCTCAGTTCGAAATTTTGATTGATGAAGCTCTGATCAGTGGAGCTGAATGAATTCAGACCGTTAGGATGTCTGTGAATTATTACGCAATGTGTATAGTCTTCGGGCAGATAATTAATTGACCAGGCTGTAACTATTTGTTTCGGTATATAATAGTCTTCTGACAAAGTTATTGAATCAGTTGTTCTGCTTTTAATATGAGTTACAATTGAAAACTCTTCTCCGTCTAATTTTGAGACTATGGAATTACATACCAGTAGTAACTTTAACGGAACAATTATTTTCATGTGATCAATAACTTTCAGATTAGAGTCCCAGGATTTTGAAGACTCAGTAGTGCAGGATATATTTCTCATAGCCGTTTTTTAAATTTGCTTAAAATATTTTTGACATTGAAGTTTATGGAATCTGACATTTCATTATTAGCTAAGAGTAATTCTATCACAGCCAGAGCAGACAACACTTGCGGAGTACCGAAAAAGCTTGGTACAACAGTGTAACTGCCATCGTCTCCCCATCTACCGCTTTCAAAATCGTTTACTGACAGGGTCGCCTGAAAACCGTCATAACCACATTTGCAGTAGGGTATTATTAACTCTGTTACGTATTCATGTATCATTTTTCTGGTTGATAAATTATCCGTTGCATCGAATATGAAATCAACTTTATATTTGTCTAAGAACTCCGTCTGAAAAACTTCTTCGATTGTTAAGACCACAGTATTCGGTCTTCTTTCTGCGATTAGTTCTTTCACTGCATGTGTTTTGCAACTACCTACCTGGCCTAAGCGGAACAGAGTTCTGTTTAAATTACTTGATTCAAGTTTGTCATGATCTATTAATACTATTGTTCCCACTCCAATTAAAGCCAGGTCTAAAGCAATCCAGGATCCAACACCACCGCAACCAATTACCATGGCGCTTTTATCTGAAAAACTTTTAATACCGCATTGTCTGTCGTAGAGATTTATAAGTGATGAATTTATGCTGTCCATTTTAATTTACCCTCCCTTGTCGCATAGTTTTGTTCCGGAATAAAATATGCAGAGTCCAAATGCATACTTTCGTATGTCTCACATATTTCATGAAGTAACTCAATCAAAGCTGTTGTATTTTCCAAAGGAATTGCTCGTCCTTCAAGGTTTCCTACGCATACTTCAGAGAGTCCACCACTGTCTGCATTTGGGTGTCTGTTATCTGTAGAAATTAAAACTGTTCCGCCGGTAATTCTCGGATGAAGTAAATTTACATACACGCCTTTTAAAGTGCATACAGGTTCATCATATTCATAAATTACACCTGATTGAAAACTACCTTCGTAAACATCGTGGTATGGTTTATAAAATTTATAAGCATAGATTCTCGAGTTCATAATAACCAATGAGAAATCTGTATCACTGAATGCTTTTATCAGATCCAAAAAGCCTTCGCCTGCAAGTTTTTTCCTGTAGTGAGTCTGAAGGTTCACTTGCTCTTTATTGTACAGATCATTTACTTTTTCAATTGCCTCTTTAAGCTGAAGATCGAATACTGATTTTAATTGCTTTGCGGATTTAATGAAATCAATTTCAGACTCCAGTATGATTTCTTTTACTTTGATTGTATCCTGCTTGGATGCCAAGAGCCTCAAATATACTTCGTTGAATGAGAGATCTTTAATAACAGATTCTTCCAAAGTATTTTCAAGTTCTGAATTATCTTCAGTGTCTTTTGAATTTATTTTATTTAGAAATGATTTAATATTTTCCATGTTGATCTTAAAAGTTTATAAAAGACGGAGCAAGGTAAGGATCCGCTTGCTCCGGTTGGATTAGTCATTGGAGGATATTTAGGTTGTGCATTTATGCAGCTGCTACATTGTAGCGGACAATGGAGAGTGGCTCTGAATAATTTCCATTTTCAACTTCAGTACTTGAGATATTCTTACCGCCTGCATCGAATATATCAAACTTGCCGATTTGATTCTCACGGGCAATCGATTTTATTTTTTCTACAAGCGCTATTCCGATTGTGTCTGTTACGTCGTATTCTTTTGTATTACATTTTACAAAGGTTTTACTGGCTGTAGCTGTGCCGTTACCTGATTCTGGGTCCCACATTTTTTAACTCCTTTTATGATTTAGGTTTATGAATAATTTGATTTTGTTCTGTTTGTAAATTTATAAAGCGGAAAGTTCGGGCAGATCTTCAAGGAAATAATCTGGCAGATTAGGTTCTGCCGGTTTAAAATGACTTGCTGTATTTCTTTGAGGAATATCCTGAGTATTAATATCTGATTCCTCCAGGGACACTTTCATGTCATCATAGGCATAGTCAGAGTCATCGGATGAATCTGTGTCATCATGTGAGTCTTCATACAGGTTAAATGTATCACATGCGAGTTCTTCAGCTTCTTCTTCAGATTCTGCATATACGAAACCAGAAAGGTTTGCATACTGAGTATAACTGTAGGGTATTTTTACGAAATATTTGTTCATGGTCTTTTAAAAATTTAAAGTTGACTAGTCATAGATATTATACCAGAAAAAAGGTGCTTGGGGGAAATTTACATTTACAATTGAAATAGAATAATTTAATTTTGTAAATATTTAATAACAGCTCTTCTTCCATAACGGCTTTGAGCAAAAAATAAATGAAGGATGAAAAATATAAAAGAATACACGGATATATTTTTTAATGAAAAAGCTCTCCTCAAAAATTTAAAAGTTTTAGTCTTTTTCTATAACTTTCAGAAATTAACATTATCATTATTTATTATTGATGTTTCTTAATCAAAAAAGTTTTTTCAAAAATCCATTTAAAAAATTTAAATTAATAATTATGAGAAAGAGAAATTCCATATTTGTTGCAGTTTTTATCTGTTTTTATTTTCTCCATTTTACGTTGAATATTGAAAATTGCAAAGCGCAGTGGGAGCAGACGAACGGAATTTATGGAGGAAGATCTGTGAATTCCCTTGCAACTTCCGGCAGTAACATATTTGCCGGGACTAATATTGGAGTTTACCTCTCCACCAATAATGGCGCTACCTGGACGCAGACGGCACTGAATAATCGGAATGTGCGGTCCCTTGCAACTTCCGGTAGCAATATATTTGCTGGCACTGATGGTAATGGTGTTTATCTCTCCACCAATAACGGCGCAAACTGGACGCATACAGCGCTAAATACTCAAAGTGTAAATTCCTTTGCATTCTCCGGCAGCAACATATTTGCCGGGACTGATAATTATGGTGTTTATTTCTCCACAAATAACGGCACAAGCTGGACGCAGACGGCGCTAAATACTCACAGTGTGAATTCACTTGCATTTTCCGGTAGCAATATATTTGCAGGGACTTATGGATATGGTGTTTATCTCTCTACCAATAACGGCATAAGCTGGACGCATACAGCGTTGGAAAATCGAACTGTGCTGTCCCTTGCAACTTTCGGCAGCAACATATTTGCAGGAACTAATAGTTATGGTGTTTATCTTTCCACCAATAACGGCATAAGTTGGACGCAGACGGGACCTAATAATCAAACTGTGAAATCCCTTGCAACTTTCGGCAGCAGCATATTTGCAGGGACTAATATTGGAGTTTACCTCTCCACCAATAATGGCGCAAGTTGGACGCAAACGGCGCTGAATACTCAAAATGTATACTATCTTGCAACTTTCGGCAGCAGCATATTTGTCGGGACTGGTAATGGTGTTTATCTTTCCACCAATAATGGATCAAGCTGGACGCTTACTGGGCTGAATAATCAAGATGTGACTTCCCTTGCAATTTCTGGCAGCAGCATATTTGCAGGGACTGAAATTGGAGTTTACCTTTCCACCAATAACGGCATAAGTTGGATGCAGACTGCGTTGGATACCCAACATGTGCGGTCCCTTGCAACTTCCGGCAGCAGCATATTTGCTGGCACTGATGGTAATGGTGTTTATCTCTCCACCAATAACGGCTCAAGTTGGACACAGACAGCGCTGTCTGGTCATCATGTGACTTCACTTGCAACTTCTGGCAGCAACATATTTGCAAGTGGTAGTTTTTATGGTGTATATCTCTCCATAAATAACGGCATAAGTTGGACGCAGATGGGGCCGAGTAATCAAGGTGTGACTTCCCTTGCAATTTCTGGCAGCAGCATATTTGCAGGGACTGATAATGGAATTTACCTTTCCACAAATAATGGCGCAAGCTGGACTCAAACGGCGCTGAATACTCAAAATGTATACTCCCTTGCAATTTCCGGCACTAACATATTTGCTGGGGTTGTTAATGGTATTGTTATTGATCATGGTGTTTATCTCTCCACTAATAACGGTACAAGCTGGACGCAGACAGCGCTTAATAATCAAGATGTATTCACCCTTGCAATTTCCGGCAGCAACTTATTTGCAGGAGGTAGTTTTGGTGTTTATCTCTCCACAAACAACGGTACAAGCTGGAATGAGTGGAATTCGGGATTACCGGAAAGCGGCACCGGAACTTTTGTACGTGCATTACTAACTGCTGAGAGTGGTTATCTTTTTGCAGGAACTTACGGTTACTCAGTATTGCGACGCCTGGTCTCGCAAGTTGGAATTACAGTTGTTTCAACTGAAGTCCCCGAGCAATTCAGTCTTAAGCAAAACTATCCTAACCCATTCAATCCGACAACAAAAATCAATTATGAATTACGAGTTACGAGTTATACAAAACTTTCTGTGTATGACATTATGGGTAGGGAAGTAACAACTCTTGTAAATGAAAAGCAAAGTCCGGGAACGTATCAGGTTGAGTTTGATGCAGGCCTGCTAGGGCAGGGAAGCGGGTTTGCGAGCGGGGTTTATTTCTATAAACTTGAGACAGCTGATTTTACGGATGTGAAGCGGATGATGCTTGTTAAATAATTTTGATGAAAATACATCAGGAAAAAAATGCAGAGTTCAATAATGGCTCTGCTTTTTTTGTAATAGCAGGTCAGCAGTTCAAATTTGCTCTCCAGCTCGAAGTAATAATTAACACTGAATTAATCCTTTAGGGTTTTTTGTTTTAGTACGGTAGGTTTTATGAAAACAATGTTAAGTGAAAATGATTTAAAGGAAAGTTGGAATGATTGGGATTTTTTTATTTAGCGTATATTAGTTAAAATTAATTATTAGAATACTAATGTAAATATTTATTAACGAACAAAATTCATATTTTTGGTCAATTAATGTATTAACTTGAATATTGAATCTACTTCGTTTGACAATTTCATAAATAATTTTTTCTACCCACTTTTATCTGGACTACTTATTGCACTTATTGTATTTGTTATAAAACAATTTAAAAAAATTAAGATATGGTATAAAAAATTGAGGTATAAGTTTTTTCCATTGGATGCAAAAATAGTTTTTTCTCTAGAATATAAAGAAGGTCTAAAAACTGAAAGTTATTTTGCAGAACTAAAAAAGCAATTCAACTCATTAAATGAAAGAACTGGAATTTTTAAAAATGATAAAATTGTGGACATTTCTGGTATTTATAACATTACTAATATTAAAGACGCAGAAGAGTTTTTATTAAGTAAAAATGTAGATATGCTGATTTGGGGAAGATTTAGTACGGATGATCTTAAAATTAATGGTGAACTTATCAATATTCCAGAGTTTAACTTCCAATACAAATACTTGAATGATAAAGATAATCGTATTGGTAAATTTGTAAATTTAGACGTATCTTCCAGAATGAAATTGCAGAAATTCAATCCCATCAAGGATAAAAACTCATTAACAGATATACAAATACTTTCTAAAAGCGTTTTTGATTCGGCAAGTTATATATTAGCAATAACTCTAAAGCTGTATGGAAGAACTAAAGAAAGCACAGACTACCTTGAGAGATTATTCAATAATATTTCTGACCCCAATAATAGATTTAAAAACTCTCTCATTCCACATCTTATGAATAATTATGAAATATTAATTGGATCTTTTGTAAGCAAGATTAATCCGAATGTAAAAGAAGGAATGAAATATTGTGAAAGTTATTGCAGAATTGATCATAGTTCTGTTTGGGTATTGTGCAATTTGGCTTATTGCAAATATTCACTAGGATTTATTTCCGAAGCAGATGCTATAATTGAAAAAGCATACCTTATTGATCCAACTTACCCAAGTTGTCAATTAAATTTAGCTTTTAAGATGATTCGTGAAAAAAACTATAAAAGAGCTTTTAAGCTTTATGATAAATTTTTTAATAAAAATTTAGAATGGTTAGATCAAATAAACTTTTCTCACATGGAAGTTATTGATTTTTTTGAGCAAGAGTTTGCCAAGCTTCGAGACCCAGCTTTACTATATGGAAGTGCTATTCTGAATTATATTTTTGGTGATAAAGAAACCGCAAAAGAAGATTTTGTTAGATTTTTAAAACTTGCTGACACTGTTAAAATGAAGGAAATGGTTAGAAAGGCGAAAACTTTAGTTAACAAATGTTAAAAGCCCAGTTTTTTATTATATTGGTACGCTGGAAAATGGATTTTCAAAATAATTTTAGGTAGATCTTATTACATTTCTGGTTTGAATTCTGTTTTCTTTTACCTGTCTTAATTTAATTTTTTACTTCAAGTTTTTCATGATCATTTAAAGTTAACCAATAAGTTTTGAATTAATCATAAGCTGCATTTCAAATCTGCTCACCATCTCGGTGTAATAAAATACCCTGAATTAATATTTCAGGGTTTTATTTTTTAGTATTACAAAATATTAATGGAGAATGGGTTTCGAAATATATCCAATGATCACTCCAGTAGTACCTTAATTTTGGCTAAGCTATATAATTTGTCATTAAGGTAATACCTGTTTAATATATGGTATTTTATTATATTGCCATATGCCAAGACCAATACTAATTATCAGACCGGAAAAAGAAATACTGAAAAAGATCAGAGCTGCAGAAATAGCATTAAGATTAACCCCGTATGGAAGTGTGCGAGAAGCAGTTGTAAAAGAATTGGAGAAACTGAATAAGGATTTAGAGGAAATTAAACCCCATGTAAAAATTTTTTAAAATTTCTTATTTTGATTTTAAAAACAAATTTTATATTTTTGTATTGTAATAAAGTCTCCACGACCAAGAAGGTCAATAAAACTTAAACTAATTCCCGAGCTTATAAAATTCGTAGGGATGCAACATTAGATGCAAGTTTCGTTGACCTTCTTTGCTTTATTTGGAGGTATTTTATTAATAAATTAAAATAAAATTAATATGGAAACATTGGTAGTAAAAGATTTCCTGGGATATGAGATTTTACTTTCAGATTTTTGGAAACAAGCACATCCCCAAATTATTGATGTATTAGAAAATGCAACTGGAAAAGTTATAACTAACAAATGCAATTTCTATTTTAAGTTTGAATCACCAGATAGCATAGTTTATACATCTGTTCAAACGAGTGAGAATCTAGGAAAAAATGATTCGGTAACTGGCTTTAGCTATAAGCAGTCCGATCAAGTAGGTATGTACAAAAACGCTAAATCAACTGGAGACAGACTTCCAAATGTTAAGTATATAATTAATCCAAAGTTCCAAGACTATGTTAAATAGTATATGATCTAAATTGATTAATTATTGTATCTAAATAAGCTGCAACTGTTCTGGTGTCTTTATTATTCTTTAGCCAATGCAGTTGCTGCATATCTATCCCCAATATTGATATAATTTTCTTATTATATATGTTAGCAGATTTGTTAGCAGTTTAGGCAAAATATTAGCACAAAATAATCGATTTTGGACACCTATAAACTGCGAAAACAGCAAAATTTTAACGTTATTAAAGGTATAAATATGATTCGTAATCAGCAGGTCAGCAGTTCAAATCTGCTCACCAGCTCGGAGTAATAAAAAACCCTGAAAATAATCTTTCAGGGTTTTTGTGTAATAGAAAACTAATCTTTAATTATTTCAGCAGCAACATTGATTTACCGGTTACATGTATGCCGCCTGCCGATAATCTGTAAAAATAAACCCCGCTCGAAATACCCGATGCGTCAAATGTAACTTCATATCTGCCGGGAGATTTTTTCTCACTGAGAAGAGTCTTTATTTCATTGCCAAGTATATCATAAATTTTCAGTTCAGTCTGAACTAAACCGCTCCGTCCGTTAACAGTCCAGGGAATTTCAAATACAATTTTCGTAACCGGATTAAAAGGATTAGGATAATTCTGATAAAGTTTATATTCCGGAATATCATTCAAATTCTCAAATACAATATTGGTCATAGTAGTATTGTATTTGTAAACAGCTCCGTGATCACCTACGCACCAGCCGTAAGTTGTATCAATGAACTGAATATCAAAAATCGCAGATGAATCCGGTATCTCCATTTTTGTCCAGTTGTTCCCGGCATTTACAGACCGGAATAACTTGCTCAGATAACCTATCGTGATCCAGCCGTCATTTCTTTTTCTGAAATCAATTGACAGAGCCATACCTACATATCCGAGATTTACATTAAAAGATGAAAGCCAGTTATTATTTGTCCTGTAAAAGCTTGCTCCGAATTTAAAATCTCCTGTAAGTCCGATCGATGTATCTGGATGAAAAAAATAAATATCATTAACCGCATCAGGTCCTGTCGGAACCGGAACCCAGTTCCTACCTTTGTTTACAGTCTTCCAGACAATACCTGCAATATCCTGAACACCTCCTGTAGCGTAACCGGTATCCCTGTTCAGAAATGTAATATGGCTTACCGGAAATCCGTTAAATCCTGCTGAATCGGAAATTGCATCAATCCAGGACAAGCCGCCGTTAGCAGTGTAAAGTATAAACTGCGGAGAACCACCAATAAAACCGTTTAAGGAATCCAGATAAAATACAGAACCGTAAAACTCATTTGTATCGGGATAAATTTCTGATTCCCATGTAGTGCCGCCATTAGTTGTCTTTAATAGTAGTGTGCCGTAAAATTCATCGGGTTCGGGATTAAATATCCATGCATTAGCCCAGCCGAGTCTTTCATTAATAAAATGCATTGAAATGATATCGTGAAAAGTATTTGAATTCTGTAAGATCCAGTTTCTACCTGAGTCTGTGCTTTTCATTATCACTCCGGAATCTCCGGAAACCCAGCCGGTATTCGAATCAATAAAAAAACAATTTGTAAGTCTTTTGGTAGTCGGAGTATTTTGTCTGAGCCAGTATTCCTGTGAAAAAACATTACTGCAGAATATGAACAGCAGTGAAACTGATAACACTGTTAATAAATAATTTTTAAATTTCATACGGGAATTGTAAAAATCAATTTATGGAAAATGATTTTCTAATTCAATTAATATGAAGAAAAAATAAATATGTATACAATATCAAATCTGACTTGAATAATTTATTGAGTTTTCCTTAGTTGTTCAGGATTTTAAAAAATTTCTAAAATTATTCTTTCGAAAGGGAATTTCATGAAAAAATTGTTTCTTCTCCTCCCGATTATTGCAGTCGGGTTTTATTTTTTTACCGGTCAGTCTCAGGAAGACAAGCCGGAAAAATGGAGCCGTGATCAGAGAACCACAGAGCTTCAGGATTTAAGCAAGGTAATGTCTTCACCGCTTCCAATGGAGCATGACCATTTTATTCCGAATAATCAGCCGATGTATTACAACTCGCCGAATGGCGTAACGGTTGTAAACCCTAATATCAGAGTTCTTCCCAGACAGTCTCCGTTCAGCTATCAGACTGAAGTTATACTTACCCGTCATCCGGGCAATCCTTTAATTATGTACGGATCGTCAAATGCGATCAGTAATGCAGGCGGAAGTTTGTTTATTTCTGAAGGCGCATATGTTACTACTAACGGCGGAACTACATGGTTCGGCAGCGATACGATGAAAAATACTGTCGGTACAATACTTACCGGTCACGGCGGTGATCCGGGAATTACGATTGATAAAGACGGCAGATTTATTATTTCACATCTCGGCGGAGGTATAAAGGCAAATTATTCCACCAATAACGGTCTGAATTGGTCTAATGACGTTACAATTACATCAGGATCACAGGATAAGAATCTGACCACAACTGACGATTCTCCGACAAGTCCTTATTACGGGAGATCATACACTGCATGGTCGAGATTCACAGCATCTTTACCTCCTATTGCTTTCTCTTATACAACTAACGGCGGCGTAAGCTGGTCAGCTTCTGCCGATGTGAATGTTCCGCCCGCAGGTCATTATTCACAGGGAGTTGATCTCAGAACCGGTCCAAACGGAGAAGTTTATTTATGCTGGGCAGCGCCAATAGCTTCCAGTCCTTTTACTGAAGATTACTGTGGGTTTGCTAAATCAACAAACGGCGGTGTGAACTGGACAGTTAATAACAATATTTTTGATATGAACGGAATAAGAGGAACCTTATTTTCTACAAGTATAAGAGTAAACAGTTTTCCGAGAATTGATGTTGACAGAACCTGCGGACCAAGAGCAGGATGGATTTATATTGTAGTTTCTCAAAGGAATCTTGCACCGGCAGGATCAGATGCTGATATTGTAATTCACAGATCCACTGACGGAGGAACATCATGGTCAGCAGGTATAAGAGTAAATCAGGATGCTCTGAATAACGGAAAATCACAATGGTTCCCGGCAGTAAGAGTAGATGAATCAGGTGGTGTAAACGTTGTATATTATGATAACAGAGGAACGACAAATACTGATACCAACGAAGTATATATGTCAAGGTCAATGGACGGCGGCACAACATGGACAGACATTAAAGTTTCTGACGCAAGATTCAGACCGACTTCACTTGCTTTATCCGGTGTTGCAGGCGGATATCAGGGTGATTATATTGGTATTACTTCTGCTTTAATAGAAGGAAATCCGGTAAATGGTAATCAGAGAATATGGCCATTCTGGGCAGATAACAGACTGGGCGGATTTCAATATCAGGCTTACACAGCTAAAGTTGAATTGCTTCCGAAAAATCCATGCACAGGCTGTGAAGATTTTGCAAGCGCAGCATTTACTCCAAAATATTTTCACCTTGAGTATTCAGGCACTCAGTTTTGGAGCAGACAAAATCCAAGCGCATACGGAGCAGGTACGGGAAGCGTAAAGTATGATTTCTTTAGCGATAATGTAAGAACTCCGCAGTCGCTTATCACAGATTTTCAGACTGTACCGGCGGGTTATTATCTGACATTTGATCAGGCATATGCTCCTTACGGCCCAGGTTTTCCGGGTCCTGATACGTTGTTAGTGGAATCTTCTACTAACGGAGGATCGAGTTACACTACGCTTGCTGTTTTACTCGGCAGATTCCCTTCCGGCGGCGAGCTGAATACTGCACCGGCTACAACAAATGCTTTTGTCCCGACATCATCGCAATGGGCGCCGAAAATTTATTCCTTACCGGTGGGAACTAACAGAGTAAGACTGAGAGCTGAAAGCGGATTCGGAAATAATTTATATGTCGATAATATTTGCGTGCAGGCATTAGCTGCTCCTGTTTCAAACTCTCTATGTGATGCTCCTGAAGGTTTCTTCAGAACATCTCCTCCATCTGTTGTGCAGGACACTATCACTGTATATCTAAAGAGAACGGATTTTCCGAATATAACTGTGGATTCTGCAAAAATGTATATGTTTAATTATGGCTGTCAGAACTTTACCTTTAATAATGCTCTTAACGGTAGTTATCATATGGTATTTAAGCACAGGAATTCAATTGAAACCTGGACGAATGCCGGAATACCAAATTATACCAGAGGTTTAAATTTCGCATATGATCTGATAAATAATAATGCTATTGTTTACGGCGGAAATCAGACACAGGTCCCGAACTTTTCGTTTTGGTTTAACTACAGCGGAGACTGTAACAGAGACGGTGTAATTGACATTTCAGATCTGACAATCATTGACAATGATGCGTTCAGTTTTGTTTCCGGATATGTGCAGTCTGACGTAAACGGTGATAACTTCTCTGATCTTTCTGATTATGCTCTTGCGGATAATAATGCATTTAATGTAGTTACAAGAATTATCCCTCCCGGAGCAGTTCCTGAACCTCAGATCGTAAATAATGATGCGCCGGTATTCAGTACTGAAGCTGAAAAAACTAAATACGAAATGCATCTGAAAATTATGAAAGAAAAAGGAGTTTCTGAAAACGATCAGCAAATTAATGTAATTGAACTAAACGAAGTTCTGAAACAAAGACAGGAAAGAATGCAGAATAATAAAGCGCCTGTCAGAAAATCTTTTGATATACAGTCTGATGGAAATGTTAAATCAGGTTCAAAAGGTGTATCACAGTAATTAACAAAGAATTCAGAATTAATTTATTGATACAAAGCCGTGAAGATCAAATTCACGGCTTTTTTATTTTTTGGGAAATTATTCTTATTGGCATATAAGAACAGTTCCTTAAGGTAAGCTTAACTTTAATTTAAACTCTAAATGCTTTGGACGGTTTTGAAACAGTACTGCTGTTTAATTTTACATTCGAGTTTAATTCAACAGCAGAATTTTGTAATTTGTGAGGTGAATAATATTAACAGTAAAAGCATTAATGTTAATGAAGATTAACAGCATAAGAAAAAGTTATATTTTTTATTTCAGTATAATTTTTCTGCTTGCGTTCGGTTCCGGTGTATTTGCTTCAGGCGGTGACTCCGGTTCACAGACTCTTCTTACAAGCATCGGTATTGCAATTCTCGCCGCATCTGTAATGGCATTCATTGCTCATTTCTTAAAACAGCCGCTTTTACTTGCATATATATCGGCAGGAATTATTATTGGTCCTAAAATCGGATTTGGGTTTATCGTTAATGAACATGATATAGAAACAATTTCTCACATCGGACTTGTGCTCCTGTTATTCATGATAGGGCTGGAGATAGATGTTAAAAAAATAAAGGAAGCCGGAAAGTCATTATTCCTTGCTGGGACATTTCAGTTTATAATATGCGTTACACTCGGACTGGGCTTTTTCTCTCTGTTAGGTTTTACATTAGGAGATGGAAATTATGATCTTTTGTATCTCGCTGTCTGCTGCAGTCTTAGCAGTACAGCAATTGTTGTAAAACTATTGTACAGTAAGCTTGAGCTTGATACGCTTGCAGGACGGCTGACACTCGGGATTCTTATTTTTCAGGATATATGGGCGATCATAGCTCTCAGCATTCAGGCAAATCTTGCAAGTCCGGATGTAATGTTAATTTTATTCTCATTCGTCAAAGGAGCGCTGGTTGTCCTAATCAGTCTTTTGTTGAGTAAATATGTTCTGTCCCGGATATTCAGAGCCGTTGCAAAAAATCCTGAGATTGTGCTTATTACTTCTCTCGGATGGTGTTTCCTGATATGCGGTCTATCAGGTTACTTCGGGCTTTCGCTAGAAATGGGAGCGCTCATTGCTGGTGTCGCTATTTCAACTTTTCCTTACAATCATGATGTGATCTCAAAAATTATTTATGTAAGAGATTTTTTTATAACCCTTTTCTTTGTAGCTCTCGGTATGATGATTACAAATCCTGCGGACAATCCTGAAGTATTGATTTTTTCTGTAGCAGCCGCTTTATTTCTGATCGCATCAAGATTTATGTCAATCTATCCTATACTGTATGCATTGAAAAACGGAAACCGCGTGAGTCTGTTAACTTCCATAAACCTTTCTCAGATAAGTGAATTCTCTCTTGTAATTGCTGCTCTCGGACTTGCTGCCGGACATATCTCTCAGAGTATTCTGACAATAATTATCTTTACTTTCGTTATAACGTCTGTAGCTTCATCTTACATGATAAAATACAGTGATTCTATTCAGAGATTTCTGAGCGGGATAGTAAGTAATTTAGGTTTCAGAGATATCGGAAGTGAAAATAAACAGTCAACTTATACGGAAAAAAAGGAAATTGCAATACTTGGATTCTTTACAACCGCCAGCTCTCTTATAAAAGAAATGGAGTCATTTGAGTTAACAAGCGAAGAAGGAGTTCAAATCCTGAACAAAGTTGTCGTAATAGACTTCAATCCGGAAGTGCATAAAAAACTTTCAGCAAAGGGAATTAAAGCGTATTATGGTGACATTAGTCATATTGATACGCTCCTTAATTCAGGGATAGAAGATGCAAAGATAGTTATTTCAACAATTCCTGATTCCATATTAGTCAATACCAATAACTTAAGGCTTCTGACAAATATTAAAAAAGTTAATCCGCAGGCAAAAATAATTGTGACAGCTGAAAGTCCTAAACTCGCTGTCGAGCTTTACGAAAACGGTGCTCACTATGTCCTGATGCCGAGAGTTTTAACAGCACAAAATCTAATGGAAGCTCTGATAACGTTATTAAACCGTGACTCAAAAGATGTCTTAGAGGAAGAACTGGAAAAGCTGAAAAACAGAAATGAGATTATTAATTAGTCGGTTCGTTAATTTTTCCGCAGTTAAGTGTATAAAGTCAGAGGTGAAATTGAGAATTAATCTTTATCAGTCCGGATTATTCGGAACCGGTGATGAAGATCCGGACATCTATGAAAATTTATAATTTAATTTCAATAATGACTTGAAAAATGGGATTAAATTTCATTTCTTAACTCACTCTGAATATTTTTAGTTAAAGAATCACGCCATGTTTATATTTTCGGATTGTGAAATCACCTTAAACAAATTTTCAAACGGATTTAATTTCAAGCTATAGATACCTGAAGTTCCAATATTTTAAATTCTATTATCCGAAAATTTAATTAACTAATTTAAATTAATTTAAAAAACAAAAGATGAATAAATTATTTCTACTAAGGTCTTTCATTGCGACTTTGGCAATAGCGATAATTATCCTGATCGCTGGCACTGAAGTTTTTCAGGGAAATGAAAAAACCGATTTTCAGAAACATACTGAAAAGTTTTATGATTACGATGAAACAGATCCTTATATAGACAGACCCACGAATGAAGCAAGAATGCATCTTACTGAAAACGATGATGTACTTGATGTTATCACGGATGCAAACGGATTTGATAATTTCGAAATTGGAGTGGACTTTGCTGAGCAGATGCTTGTCTCAAATCCCAGAAATCCGCTGAATATGCAGTTTGGAGTAAACTCCGGAGGAGGTCAAAACGCATATTACACGACAAACGGACATGACTGGACTTCGAGTAATCCGGCTTATCACGCATCCACATGCTGTGATCCATGGTCTGCATTTGACAGTCTAGGAAATTTATTTTACGGATCAGGCGTATCCAATCAGTATGTTTATAAATCAACTAACGGCGGACAGACTTACGGAGCAGCTGTACTTTCCGTAAGCGGTAATGACAGAAATACTTTGGCGGCAGATCAGACTAACGGTCCGTATAAAAATTATTTATATGCGGCGATCACACCCGGAAATTTTGCAAGAAGCACAAACAACGGAACTTCCTGGACGACAACTTATTCTCCGAGTAATACAATACCCGGAGTTATGATAGCAGTCGGACCAAACGGAGCTACTCAGGGAGGATGTGTTATGTATGTTACAAATACCGGCACATCATCAAACGTAACTTATACCTTTCACAGGTCCACTAACGGAGGAGCTAACTTTACTGTAATGTCAAGTTTAACAGTAGCAGGATTTGTCGGCACTTTAAACTCTGCCGGACGACTTGTTATTAATAACGGAAGGACAAGACCATATCCGATGATAGCTATGGATAACAGCTATGGTCCATACAGAGGAAGACTATATTTAGTATATGCATCAAACGTACCTGCGGGGAACGGAAACAAACCTGATATAATTATGCAGTATTCTACAAATCAGGGATCTACATGGTCCAGCAAAATTACCGTAAATGATAATGCAAATCCGCAGCTGAGCGATCAGTGGTTTCCGGCAATATGGTGTGAAAAGGAAACAGGAAGACTTTATATTAAATGGTATGACACAAGAGAAAACCCTGCAACTTATGCCGTTAATGTTTATGCTACTTATACTGACGACGGCGGATCTACTTTTGCCCCAAATCAAAAACTTACGACTACATCATGGACTTATCCAAATCCTTCATGCGCACCAAATACAAATTGTTACAGAGGCGACTATGACGGTATGACTGCAAATCCGAAAACATCTTTTTCAGTCTGGTATGACGGAAGACTCGGCACTTACAAAAATGTAGGAGCATATTTTCCCGATTATGCAATGACTGTATCACCAACGTCAGCAAATATTCATAACACCAATGACTTTAAATTAATAGACGTAAATGTACCGGCGGTAAAGTTATATACTGACGCAGTTAATTTCACAACTGCTGTTACGCCTGTACCGGGTGCAGGCAGTATAGTTGCAGATTTTCCGTCAGGTAATTCATTAAGTTCGCCTTATCCGAAAACTGCAAAGATGAGAGTCAGAACAATAGGAACTGTAACAAACGGAGTTTATACTGTAACTGTAACCGGTTCAGGTCCGAACGGTACACCTGTTCATAAAAGGACTGTATCAATAACAGTAGGAAATACATTAGCCGCTGCTCCTTGTGAGGATTTTACTGAATTATTTCCTCCTACAGATTTAGGATTTGATTTTACCGGAGATAATTACTGGTCAAGAAATTCACAGAGCGCATACGGCTCAGGAACAGGAAGCGCGAGATTTAACTCCTGGTCAGCACCGGTTGGGACAAATCAGGCGCTTGTTTCAATGAGTTTCACAGCAGTCGGAGCAAATACATATCTTACATTCGATAATGCATACAGACCATGGTCGGGCGGCAATATAGATTCTTTGTTAGTTGAATCATCTTCAAATTTCGGCGCAAGCTATACTACGCTGGAAAAACTCTGGGGCGGACTCGGCGCACAGGCGGGACCGCTTAATACAGTGTTTACCGGCGGCAGTCAGTTTGCTCCTTTAAATCATCAGTGGAGATCCAAAATTTATTTACTCCCGGTCGGAACGAATAAAATCAGATTAAGAGCAGTAAGCGGCTTCGGAAATGATATTTTTGTGGATAACGTTTGTGTACAAATTCTTCCTGCTCCTTCAGCCATTGCAGGTATTGGTTTAGTTCCGGAAGGATTTTACAGAGCGCTTCCGTCCCCTCAGGCGATACCTGATACTATAAGAGTATATCTGCACAGGACTGATTTCCCGAACATAGCAGTTGACTCGGCAGTTTCATATTACAATACCAACGCAGTAGCAAACGGTCCGTTTAATAAAGCAATAAGCGGAACTTACTATATTGTTTTAAAACACAGAAACAGTTTAGAGACCTGGAGCAAGTCAGGTGGTCAGCTTTATTCCAGAGGCAGCACTTTAAATTTCAACTTTATTAATCCGGTCAACCAGGCATACAATAATAATCAGGCGTTGATAGATCCGGCACCATTTTACGGAATGTATGGAGGTGATGTAAACAGAGATTTTTCAATTGATATAACCGATGTGTCGCAGATTGAGAATGCAGCCGCCATTTTCCTAACAGGATATGTAATTGAAGATCTTACAGGTGATGATTTTGTAGATATTAATGACCAGGCGATTGCAGATAATAACGCATCAAACTTTGTTGTCAGACAAACGCCTCCCGGAGCGGATCTTGGTCCGAGTGTAACTGAAGAAGTTGTGACTTTACCGGAAACGAATTTTGAGAATGAAGCTCTGAGACAAAAACATGATTTAACTATAAAGTTATTGAATGATCAGAAAGCTCAGGAAAAGATTTCTATTGAAATGAAAAGGAAAAAAGATAAGGAAACTGAATTGAGAAAGAAAAAAATAAATTCAGTTAAAGAAAAAATGAGATCAAGTCTGAATAAAAATGAAAAGGTAAATCCGGAAGTAATTAAACCGGATAGACCTGGCAGTACGTTTGGTCAATAATATGATGCACACTATAGGTATGATTATTCAAAAACTTAGTTTTTAGAAAACCAAATCTAAATATAGATACAAAAAAAAGACCGGTAATTAAAAATTGCCGGTCTTTTATTTTTGTAAAGCGAGCTTTATAAAAATAATTATCTGATCAAAACCATTTTTCGTGTTTCGCTTAACTTACCTGAAACTGTTTTTTCCGTATCAAGTGTAAGTTTATAAAAATAAATTCCGCTCGGCAGTTCGTCTGCTGAAAATATTTCTGAATAAGACCCTGCATTCAGAAATTTCGAAACTAGATTTCTAACCTCTTTACCGGCAGCGTCATAAACAATGAGAGTTACATTTCCGGATTCTATAATTTCAAATTTAATTATAGTTTCAGGATTAAAAGGGTTGGGATAATTCTGCATAAGTCTGAATGCATCGGGTAATATTGAATTATCAGTTTCATTAATCGCCGAAGATGTTCTGTCATATTTAAATATCGCTCCGCCTGCTCCGCATGTAAAGCCAATTAAAGAATCGGGAAAATCTATATCAAATAAAGCAACGCTGTCCGGAGTATATATTGATTTCCAGACAAATCCTGAATCCTGTGAGAGTAAAAATTTCTGCGAGTAACTTCCCGTAATCCATATCTCAGCCGGGTTCCTTGCACTGATACCTGTCGCCAGACCGAATACTCCGAGCGTATCATAGAACCAGTTTGCGCCTGTATCCACAGTCCTAGCCAGACTTGATCCGAATTCCAGATCACCTCCGGAGATCAATGCTTTATGAGGAAAGATAATATCTATGTCAAAAAGAGGTTCAGGTGCAATCTCCTGACCTTGCCATGTAAATCCGGAATTTGTCGTTACCCATACGACTCCTGCAATATCCCTGAATCCGCCGCAAGCATAACCTGTCTGTTGATTTATAAATTTTATTTTGTTTACAGGTAAAAGAAAAATCAGGTTGCTGTCTATTTGTGCAGGGATCCAGTTCTGTCCGCTGTCAGTAGTGCGCAGTATTGAAGATGGTACGCCTCCTATAAATCCGTTATTCGCATCATGAAAAAAAACAGTTTTCATATAATTATTTGTATCAGGGTACATTGATTTTGTCCATACATTGCCGCCGTCTGATGTTTTTAAAATAATTGTTCCCGGAAAGGATGTGCTGTCCGGAAATATTTCCCATGCCAGCGCCCAACCTGTCATATGGTCGATGAAAAAAATATCTTCGATATTTAATGAAATACCGGAATTTTGTACTTCCAGGATATTTCCGCCGTTAGTAGTTTTAATTATAGTCCCGTTCTCGCCTGAAAACCATCCTGTATTGCTGTTAATGAAAAAACAATTTCTCAGCTCTACATTTACAGGACTATTTAATCTGCTCCAGTGACTCTGTGAAAGGGTTAACTTTAAAGGAATAAAAGCAACGGATACAAATAATATAAAAGAAAAAATTTTTTTCAAAAACCTTATTATATTTTATTTTAAAAGATATTAAATGTAAGTATGATCCGTTTAATAAAAAACTGTAATTTTTTTCTTTTAAATAAAATTTAGACTTGAAATTAAAAATTGAAATAAATAATTAGTGTTAACATCAAACCATTACTAACTAAAGAAAGGGAAATCCAATGAAAACAAAATTACTTCTCTTTGCTGTACTTTTTTCCTTTATCTGGATAATTAATTCAGGCTTCTCTCCGAATGACGACAGTCCTAAATGGAGTCAGGATCCGCGTACGAGAATTAATATTAATCCTGAAGGTGATTATATATCATTGCCTCAGGGAGACAACGGAAGTTTCAGCAATGAAACAAGATACATCTCGACTCCTCAGGGAGTTTTTGCAGTCGGTCCTAATTTCAGAGTCCATCCGACTACAGCACGCACACAAAGCGAAGTGCCTATCACAAGACATCCGCGCAATCCGAACTTTATGTTCGCATCAGCAAATACATTTAATGTCGGCGGCGCTACAACTTTCAGCACGGCGCATTATGTTACGACTGACGGCGGAGTAACATTTTTCGGAGACGACACAACAAATTTTAATTTCGGTGATCCGGCTCCGATGATTATGCACACTAACAGACTTATTATATCATATATTACAAGCACCGGTTCTATGGGCGCTGCATATTCATCAGATCTGGGAACCACCTGGTCGGGAACAGTTACATTTCCCGGCGCTACTACTTCGGCAGATAAAAATTTATCCTGCGTTGACGGCGAACCTACAAGCGCATTTTACGGAAGGATATATACTGTATATACAGAATTTGCCGGAGCTAATAGCGGAAGAATAGTTGCAACCTGGTCTTCTGACGGAGGAGTAACATGGTCAAGCGTAATACCGGTTAGTCCGGTTCCCTCTGCAGGACATCATCATCAGGGATGCGATGTTGCAGTTGATCCATACGGATGGGTAAGGGTAGTTTATGCAAACTGCACAACCAACGGACAGAATTCAACTGAAGATTATCTCGGATGGGCTGAATCAGGCACCGGCGGCGTTTCATGGTCAGATATGTCTGACGTAAAAGTAAATATGAACGGAATCAGATCTTCAGATTTGTTACCGTCTCCCCCCGCTTCAGTAATAAGAGCAAACGGTTTTCCGAGAATTGATATTGACAGAACTTGCCTACCTTCAGCTGATGATGCTTATGTAGTAGCGGGTGAAAAGAATTTTGCGCCGGCTCTGGATAATGCAGACATAGTTTTAATGAAAACACCTGACGGCGGAGCATCCTGGACAAGAGTAAGAGTAAATCAAAATGCTGCTGGTTCTTATGAATATTTTCCGGCAGTTAACGTAGATGCTACCGGAGCAATAAACGTTTGCTATTACAGCACAAGGAATTTCCCTAATAACGATTCGGCACAAATATATCTGTCAAGATCTACAGACGGCGGAACAAGCTGGGTAGATGTTTTAATCTCAGATCACAAATTTAAACCTGTACCGATTACCGGAACTGCAGCAGGTTATCAGGGAGACTATATCGGAATAACATCAGGCGGAGCAGGTAAGATCATTCCTTACTGGTGCGAACAGAATCCTACTACAGGCGGAAGATATCAGGCATATGCATCTTTGGTAGATATTTCCATTGCTGCTCCGTGTGAAGATTTTGCATGTGCAAAGGATTCAGGTACAACGGTTTTCCCGCTTACATCTGATAACTTCTATGAAGAATTTTCCGGAACAAACTACTGGAACAGAAAATCACAGGCAAGCGCATACGGCTCAGGAACCGGTTCTGTAAGATTTAATGCCTGGTCAGCATCTGCAGGTACAATTCAATCTTTAATTTCATATCAGTTTACACCGGCAGGAGCTACAAGTTATTTAACTTTTGACGCTGCATACAGACCATGGTCAGGCGGTAACGTGGATTCTTTAATTGCAGAATCTTCAACCAACGGCGGAGTAACCTGGACGGTTAGAGCAAGATTATGGGGAGGACTCGGAGTACAGGCAGGACCATTAAATTCTGTATTTACCGGCGGCGGTCAGTTTATTCCGGCTAATCATGAGTGGAGACCTAAAATTTATCAGCTCCCGGCAGGCACAAATAAAGTCAGACTGCGCGCAAGAAGCGGTTTCGGAAATGATATCTGGCTTGATAATATATGCGTTCAGTCGTTGCCGACTGCTGTTTCAAACTCTATCGGTCTTGTAAATGAAGCTATGTTCATTCCGACGAACCCATACTGGAGATTACTTGATACAGTCAAAGTATATCTGCACAGAGTAGATTTCCCAAATATTGCTGTAGATTCTGCAGTTAGTGTAGCAGGCAGTAATGCTGTTGTCAACAATCTGTTTTTTAACAGAGCTTTAAACGGAAATTATTACAGAGTAGTAAAGCACAGAAACAGTATAGAGACTTGGAGTAATATCGGAGTAGCCATTTCAAGAGGTGCCGGTTCACATCATAATTTCGTTCAGCCGGACGGTCAGGCATACGGTAATAATCAGGCAATAGTCAGTACATCTCCTTTATACAGAGGAATATACAGCGGAGACTGTAATCAGGATGATTTTATTGATATTGCGGATCTAGCGATAATAGATAATCAGGTATTTAACTTTGCTTCCGGTTATGTGATCGCTGATCTGAACGGTGATTCATTTGCAGATATTACTGATTATACATATGCAGATAACAATTCATTTAATTTTGTCGAAAGAGTAGCGCCTCCTGGAGGAGAGCCGTTACCGCCTGTTGAAAATGAGTCTGTACCAGAATTAAATACAGAGCAGGACAGAATCAAGTATGAATTGCATCAAAAGATAATGAGAGAGAAAGGTAATGTCGAAGAATCAGTGAAAGTAAAACCTGAACTTAATGAAGTCCACAAAGAAAGAGAAATCAGATCCAGTATCCAAAAATCAAATTTCAGAAAAAATGATAATACCCGCGTGGAAAGAACCGAAACAGGAACTTCCGAAAAAACCACAGTGGGAGAAAGGTAATAAAAGTAATTAAAAACTTAAAGCCGTGGAGAATTTTTCTTCACGGCTTTTTTTTGTAAAAAACTAAACCTTAAATAATATTATGTTTAGTTTTATTTAAAATTCTTATTTTTAAAAAAGGCCAAAGCATCAACCCCAAAAATTGATCTCTTTAACCTTGTCTCTTTTGTACATTTTCTAAATGTTTTAAGAATTTCAGATTGAATTCTTAATTATGTTAGAATCTGTATATTTTATCAGAAGCTTAAATTAACTGACTTATGAAAATAAGAATAACTGTGCTTTCATTATTCTTACTTTTTTCAAATCTATCTTCAGTATTTTCAATACACCCTAAGTTTGATTTAAAACTTTCAAACAGAACTTATCTTTCATCCAATTCCGGATTTTTTGATGTTATTTTAACGCATGTGAATTATGAGATTCCTGAATTCAGATATTCATCCGGGAAATATGTGATAATACTTGACGGTTCATTTTTGCCTGATCATTTAAATTATACTTTTGCTAAAGACACTGCAACATACGGCATCGTCAGAATCCCTCCGCCAAATGTCGGCGAGCTTATAAGAAGCGGAGATACTCTTATTATTGAACCGGGAATAAATTTTCCTGCAGGAACTGAACCTGTAATATCGGATACTTCCGGGACATTGGTAACAAGAATAAAATTTTATAACCCGGATCTCTATTCGAATTCCTGTTTGTTTGAAGAGCAGTTTGTCTGGAAAATAAATTCTCCCGGCAGCGTTACGGAAATTTATGCAAACATTTCTGACAGCATAATCAGATTAGAAAATTCTCAAAACATTTTCAGTACTCGTGATCTTTGTCCTGATCAGCATTGCTGTCTGAGTGTCCCTCACATTCCGCCTGTCAGGACATTCCCGTTGAGTAATTCCCTAAACAATTTTTATCCGTTTAAATTTGAATGGCAAAAAGGATTTCCCGTAAATTATTTCGCTTGTATCCAGGTAGCGGTGGATTCTTTGTTTTCAGAAATAATAATAGAAGACACGCTTCAGAGACCTGACGGCGTAGATCCGGTAAAATACTTTACATCAGAACTAGAGTTTGAAACGCAATATTACTGGAGAGTAAGACAAGGCGGGATACCTCCTGCAGGTGAATTCAATGAGCCATGGATATTCAGAACAGGAATACCATCGCTGACAGTGAATCTCAAAGTAATCCCTGAAGGACTTTCCGGTAAAAACAATTTCTACCCTTATCAGTTAAAAGTTTTTCTGAGAAATGCAGACAGTCCGTATGAAATAGCTGATTCCACCATTACATATTTAACTGACAGTGAATTTCAGACTGATCTTTATTTTATGAATGCAGCTTCAGGTAATTATTATCTTGTGATAGATAACGGTAATTATCTGGAGACCTGGAGTAAAGCCGGAGGCAGTTTTTTTCATCCTGATCAGACAAATATATATGACTTTTCACTTAAAGCATCACAAGCGTTTGGAAACAATCAGATCAGGATTAACGATGCATTTTGTATTTATAACGGTGATCTGAATTCAGACGGATTAGTTGATATATATGATATGAGTATTTCGGATAATGCGGTATTTAATTTTGTAAAAGGGGAGTCCGTTACTGATCTGAACAGTGATCATATTACTGACATTGAGGATTATCTGATTATTGACAGGAATGCCGCAGATTTGATTTGTATCCATTCACCTTTAGAAAAATAATTACTTTTCAGGTATAATTTTTTTAACGTGCTTCCGGATTACTTCCTGAGTTCTGCAAGTTCATTGAAAAGTTTAAGCTCCTTTTCACTGAGATTCACGGGAGTTTCCACAATTATCTTGGCATAAAGATCTCCGTATTCATCCGTCTTTCCGTATTTCGGCATACCGAGCTTCTGAAGTCTGAGTACTTTCCCGCTCTGAGCTTCTTTTGGGATATTTATCTTTATATTTCCCTTAAAAGTTTTTAAGGAAGCTTTTCCGCCGAGTACTGCAGTATAAAGATCAACTCTCACATCAGTATATAGATCGTCTCCTTTTCTTTCATACAAAGGATCCTGCAAGACATGAATTTTTAAAAGAAGATCACCCGGACTTCCTCCGCCTATTGCCTGTCCGCCTTTTCCGCTTAGTCTTAAAGTCTGCCCGCCGGCAATGCCAGGTTTAATTTTCAGCTTTATTGACTGACCGTCCAGATCAAATAACTTTTCAGTACCATTATAAGCGTCATGAAGAGTAATGCTCATTTCAGCGCTCAGATCTTCACCTCGCAGATTAGCTCTTGAAGCTCTCCTCCTTCCGCCTGTTCCTGAAGATCTGAAACCTCCTCCTCCGAAAAGTGTTTCAAAAAAATCTGAGAAACCGGCTCCGCCGAATCTGTCAGAGCTGTCATTCCCATATGTGTAGTGCGTATATCCGCTGTCCTGATTGGCATACTGTGACCAGTCAAAATCCTGCGAACCACCGGACTGCTGATAATATTTCCAGTTTTCTCCCAGCTCATCGTATTTTTTCCTTTTATCTTTATCGCTTAATACTTCATTTGCTTCATTCAATTCCTTGAACTTTTCCTCAGCTTCTTTATTATCTTTATTCTTGTCAGGGTGATATTTCAGAGCAAGTTTCCTGTATGATTTTTTGATTTCCTCCTGAGTCGCGTTTTTGCTTACACCTAAGATTTTATAATAATCTTTATATTCCATTTAGTAATTAATTATAGAAATTATTTTTTTCTGAAAAAAACTATGATCAGCACTACCGCAAGATCAATTAAAATGCCGAGTGCTCCTATAAGATAACATTTTTGAATTTTACTGCTGCTTTCTGTTTTTATACCTGATTCTTTCAATAGTCTTCCTGCCTGATATCCTGAAATAATTGCAATCACAGATCCTATTCCGAATATCCAGACCGACCCCAGTACAATTCCTCTGTTCACCAATCTGGAAAATTCGATCTTTACCTCTTCTGACGACATCAAATTTTTAAATCCAAAATAGATTTAATAGATTTATTTATCAATGAAAACATTAATAAGCAGTGTGTTATTTCTTTAAGCAACAGAAATTTTTTGCGTTGAATTATTTTAGTGTCACATTTGTCCAAAACTTTTAGTTTTAAAATTAAAGTTGTATCGCTTTTATAGTACTTTCTTTTGACAGATCAAAAAAAAGTAACAAAGAAAAATCTCCGCTAATGAAAAATTGCCGGAATTCATATCACAATTGCTGTAAAAATTCCAACTCAAAATTTGCTTAGCAAATTTCTCAAACAATGAAATTTTATTGACACAATTGCTCGTGAATTCTTTCGGCAATTTTTCAAAGGCGGGTCTTCTAAACAGATTGATATAAAACTGCGAAAATAATATAAACTTAACGAAAATTTTCTGATTTAAAAATATTTTATTCATCATTGGTTTAGAGTAAGTAAAAGAAATCAAAATAGGAGTTTTTATTAAATCAAATTATATATAATTTGCACTTCAAATCAGACTATTTTATATAATCAAAAATTAATTTATCATGGAATACACAATTGTAACTGCCGGCAGTAAAGATGAGCTTGTTAAGAAAGTTAATGAAATGCTGAATCAGGGCTGGGAGACTGAAGGCGGCGTTACAATCTCTCAGGACGGCAATTTTCATCAGGCGATGATCCTGTTTGATGATTTGGCAAATGAATTTGGAACGGGTGAAGAGCTGTAATCCCGGTTTTTTGGTTTCAGAGATTCTTATATCAGCGAACCTTCCTTAAAACTCATATAGGAATGGTTTGTAAAAATTAAATGATCGAGCACGTCTATACCCATAATCTTTCCTGCTTCTACAAGTCTTTTTGTGATTTTAAGATCATCTTCCGAAGGATCTGTTTCTCCTGAAGGATGATTGTGCGCTATTATAATATGAGCAGCATGTCTTTTAATTGCGGATTCGAATGTTTCCCTGGGATGAACAAGACTTGCCGTAAGTGTGCCGACTGAAATTTCATCCAGTCCTATAAAATTATTTCTTGAATCAAGTGAGATGACATAAAAATGTTCTTTTGAAAAGTTTGAAACTTTTGAGATAAGAATTTTAAACAGCTCTTCCGGATTTGTGACAGCATTGTATTTTTTTTTGTTTTCCCTGATAGTGTTTTCGTTTTCCCGAAGCTCCTTGATGATTTTTTTTGCAATACCGAAACTTGCCATGAGCTTAGAAGCTTTCACTTCACCGAGTCCTTTAAAATTTTTTAGGTCTTCAAGCGATGCATCCATTATCATGGACAGTGATCCGAATTTTACAAGGATCTTTTGCGCTAAAGTAATAACTGATTCTCCTTTGGTGCCGGTATTAAGCAGAAGAGCGAGAAGCTCAGCGGAGGAAAGTTTCTCCGCACCGTATTCTCTTAATCTTTCTCTTGGTCTTTCGGAAAGCGGCAGGTCATTTACGCAAATTACATTTTCATCGGTTTCTCTTCTTGCATTCTTCATAGTTGTCGTGTTTGATTTCAATTAGGTTAGAGTCGGGATGGGCAGACTCGAACTGCCGGCCTCACGCCCCCCAGACGTGCGATCTAACCAACTGATCTACATCCCGTGTTGCGTCTCTTTAACTTTTTTCGCGGGGAAAAATTTGTTCCGCCCTATTTAATTATAACTCATTAAAAGGCATGTCAATATGTTTAATTTGAAAAATTAAATCAAACCGATTATCTCTGACATTTACTTTACGCCTGTATTTTCAAATACAGCAAGTATTTTACTTCCGCTGTAAAGACTTAATCTGCTGCCTGTAATTCTGTATGAATCAGTTTTAGTCAATGCATCCAGAAAATTTTTTTCCTGATCTTTTATGAAGTCACAGTATTTTTCCGTTGAAGTTATATTGCTGAATTTCAGAGATTTGTTTTTACGGGAGTAAGTCATTCCGAAGCTGTTGCATCCGCCGAATCCGCCTGCATTCGGTTTGTCCTTTGAAAATTTTATGTATGCTTCTTCAAGACTCTCAGGAGTATAGACTTTGTTTCCGTTAAGTGATCTCAGTATCCATTTTGTTTCATAAAATGAAGATTTGTCAGCGCTTCCCGGATCAGAAGAAGTGCATGAATAAAATATAAAAATAAAAAAGATAATCAGTGCGTAATGTAAATTCATAAGAATATTATAAAATTATATTTTAAGGGGAAAGTCTTTCTCTGATCCATTCGGCTCCTTTCTCAGTAAACAGAATTCTGTCATGCAGCCGGCTTTCTCTGCCCTGCCAGAATTCTATCTTAGACGGTTTTAAAATATATCCGCCCCAGCTTTCCGGTCTGGGCACATTTCCGTCCGCGAATTTAATTTTTAATTCCTCGAATTTATTATTAAGGACTTCACGGTTTGCGATCACTTTGCTCTGTTCGGATACAACTGCCGCAACCCTGCTTTCAAAAGGTCTGCTTTTAAAATAATTTTCGGATTCTTCTCTGCTGACTTTCTCTGTGATACCTTCAATTCGCACCTGTCTTTCAAGTTCTTTCCAGTAGAAAAGCAAAGTAGCGTTTGGATTTTCCTCAAGCTCTTTTCCTTTTCTGCTTTTGTAATTAGTATAAAAAATAAATCCTTCAGCGCTGTATTCTTTTAGCAAAACTGTTCTTACATTCGGATGACCGTCAGCAGAGCAAGTAGCCAGATACATTGTGTTGGCTTCCAGTTCATCAAGTTTCAGTGCTTCTGAAAACCAGACTTCAAATTGTTCGAAAGGATTGCCGCTGATTGTCATATCGGTTAATTCTCTTTTGAGAAATTCTTTTCTGAGTTCAAATAAATTTTTCTTATCCATGGCAGTGTGAGTTGTTTTTGTAAATTTAGTTAAATTGATTTTGAGAAATAATGATATATGTTGTGCGGGTGTATGACGGAATTGCATTCCGTCAGGTGCGGGGAAAACCGCTTAAGCGGTTTTCCGCTGTATTACACTTATGTAGTTTATTATGATCTATTCTCATTTCATGTTCTATCCTTCATTATTTTCAATTGATTAATCACATCTTTATAAGTAATTTGAAATTCATTTTTTTAACCCATTTTTTCAATTCCCGGTGTCAGCTGATAAAAATAAATTATCTGTCCTTGAAGTAGATAAAGAGCTGCTTGATGATATTACAGAGCTCATCCGCGAAAAATCTGACGCTGCCCTCCAGAATATTCTTGCTGATCTGTATGATTTTGATATAGCCGTTCTAATTGATAATCTTATTAATGATGAAGATGCGGTTTATCTCTTCTCTCTTTTAAAAGATGAAACAGCAAGTGAAGTAATTTTAGAAATTAGTGATGACAGAAAAAATGCTATAACGGAAAGACTAAGCGGTGAAAAAATTTCCGGTATTGTCAGTGAAATGTATTCTGATGATGCTACTGACTTTGTATCTGATCTTGATGAAAACAAAAAAGTAGAAGTCCTTGAAAATCTGGACAGGATTGATAATGAAGATTATAATGAAGTTAAAGAACTGCTCAGCTATGATGAAAATACCGCCGGCGGTATCATGGCGAAAGAGTATATTTCAGTTCATGAATACTGTACTGTTACGGAAGCAATAAATGAAATACAGGAAAAAGCCGACGATGTTGACCAGTTTTATAATGTTTGGGTTGTCGATAAGGAAAATGTACTAAAAGGTGTCATTTCCCTCAAAAGACTTATTGTCTCATTAAAAAATCCCGGCATGCATATTAATGAAGTTATGTACCCTGATGTTATAAGCATTGAAGCAAATACTGATCAGGAAGAAGTTGCAAAAATATTTAAAAGCTATGATCTTGTTTCTGCTCCTGTAGTGGATAGTCATAATAAATTAATTGGCATGATATCAATTGATGATATTGTAGATGTAATTGAAGAAGAGTATTCTGAAAATGTTGCCAGAATGACAGGAACGGATGCTGAAGAACTTGAAAAAAAATCACCGTATGAAATTGCTAAGCTGAGACTGCCATGGCTTCTTATTACTTTGTTCATTGAATTTATTGCAGTCTTTATCGTAAGAATGCATGATGAAATGCTTGAAAAAATAATTCTGCTTGCCGCCTTTATGCCCATAATTTCCGCCATTTCAGGAAATACCGGTCTTCAGTCTGCTGCTATTATGGTCAGAGGTATTGATACCGGAAACGTAACTCTTAGTAAATGGTATGTTCCGTTATTCAGACAATTTAAAACCAACCTGATTATTGGTTTGGTAATTGCACTGATCGTCGGACTTCTTGGATATTTTATCAGTGATTCAAATGAATTAAAATTTGGCGCATCTGTCAGTATCTCAATGTTTATTTCTATTAATATTGCAGGTATCATAGGCACTGTATCTCCGATGTTATCCAAAAAACTTGGTTTTGATCCTGCTCTGACTTCAGGTCCTTTTGAAACCGCTTTTCAGGATGTGATCGGTATCTTTGTTTTTCTGAGCGTCTCTGCTATTTTATTAACAAATTTATAATCTTTTATTGCTCAGATCACTAAAAAAAAAATTCACCTATCTGGAAATACCGGATATCACAAATCAGATTTTTCTGCTGATACTCTCTGTGCTTGTCGTTTTCTCTTCGGATAATTTATTAATCTCTGTTCTTATTCCTATTCTCAACATTTTACTTTGCTTACTTATAATTTATTTTGTATCACACTATGAAATGAAATCTGATGCTGAAAAGAAGATAAGATCATGGTCCAGATTTTTAAGGTTCTGGTATCCGTCCTTTATGATTCTTTTCTGCTTTAAGGAAATTTATCTGATCATGATAGGTTTCGATACAAGACTTTATGATCCGGAACTGATACTTATTGATCAGTGGATTTTTGGATTTAATCCTACAGAATATCTTGCTGCTTACGTTAACCCGGTTTTAGTCGAGCTGCTTCAGATTGTCTATGGACTCTTTTATCTGATGCCTGTAATTTATGCTATGGAATTATATATCTGGCACAGGTATGAAGAATTAAAGTATGCTATCTTTGTAGTATTTCTGGGTTTCTATCTTTCGTTTCTTGGCTATATTGTCGTTCCCGCTATTGGTCCGCGGTTTACTCTGCATGATTTTTCAAATTTAAATCTTGAATTACCCGGTATTTTTTTCGCAGATATAATAAGAGGAATAATTGATTTCGGTGAGTCGATACCTAAAAATGTAAGTAACCCAGAAGCGTACGCACAGAGAGATGCTTTTCCTTCCGGTCATACTATTATCATTATTCTTATCACTTATCTTTCGCATAAAATAAGATCCGGTTCGTTTTATTTTTATCTCCCTTATTCTGTATTAATGATATTCTCAACAGTGTATCTCCGTTACCATTATGTAATTGATCTGATCGGTGGAATTCCGTTTGTGCTTGTTACAATTTTTATTGCAAATAAATTATATGAAGGGAAAATATCATTCGGAAAAGCAAATGCTAAAAAAACCTTGCCGTAATTTCATCAGCTATTGAATATCCTTTTTCAGTAAGTTTAAGATTGCCGTCTTTAATAAAAGCAAGCCCTGCCGAGAAAAGCTCTTCTGTTTCTGATTTATATTCTGTTTCGAAATTCTCTCCTGTCAGTTTCTTAAACGTATCGAAATTTACGCCTTCGCTTCTTAATCCTAACATTATATATTCCAGTTTTATCTGCTCTGTATCCGGTTTATATTTATTTTCTGACGGAAGTCTATTCTCTATCAAAGTTTTTACATATCCGGAATAAGATCTCAGGTTATTCCACCTCTTATTAAAAAAAAATGAATGTGATGACGGTCCTAGACCCAGGTAATTTTTGTAAGTCCAGTATTTCAGATTATGTCTGCTTCTGTATCCGGGTCTTGCAAAGTTAGATATCTCATAATGTTCAAATCCTTCGGATATTAATCTCTCCGATACTTTAAAATAAAATTCAGAATCTTTTAACGGATCTTTTTTCAGCAACGGATTCTTTTCAGCTGATTTGTAAAGAACAGTTCCCTTCTCATATGTTAATGAATAAGCGGATATATGATTCGCTCCGCAATCTATTGCTTTGCTTATTGAGTAATTTATATCCTCCTCCGTCTGCAAAGGCAATGAATAAATGATATCAACGCTGATATTTTTCGTAAGACTTGACGTCAATCTTATCACTTGCTCAGCCATTTCTGAAGTATGCTGACGCGTTAAAAATTTCAACTCACTGTCAATAAAAGACTGCACTCCAAAACTGAATCTGTTTATTCCGGCTTTAAGATAATTATCTGTACTGACATCTGAAAAATCCTCGGGATTTGATTCCATTGTGATCTCAGAATTGATATCAATATTAAAGCTGTCTTCCAAATTTTTTATGACATCGCTGATCTCAGCTGAAGTTAATACAGTAGGCGTACCGCCTCCGAAAAAAACGGTATCAAATTTTTCACCGTTGTATTGATCTGAAAGAAGAGAGATCTCTGAGCTTAATGCATTCAGAAATTCTTTCTTCCGCTTTGTATTTGTAATGAAAAAGAAATCGCAGTAGTTACATCTCTTTCTGCAAAAAGGTATGTGTATGTATAATCCGGACATGGGTTAAAATAAAAATTGTACCGGAAATTTTATTTCCTGTGAATGCAGAATGTTATAGTTATCTGATTATATTCCCAATTCTTTCCCATCTGGTCGTACTCAGCAGATCGAAAAAATTCAGAAATGAAATGCTCGGATCCCATGACCAGTAAATAATTAACGCTTCCCCGACTATATTTTCAACAGGCATAAATCCCCAGAATCTGCTGTCAAGCGAATTGTTTCTGTTGTCTCCCATCATAAATAAATAATCTCTCTTAACAGTATATTCCCCGTCCGGAAGAGCTGTTTCGTTAACATATATTTTACCGTCTCCTGACATTCTGACTGTATTGCCTTCCTTAATCATAAACATTTTCCATCCGTCAAAATTTGAAGAATCAATTTTTATCTTGTCACCGGCTTTAGGAACGCGGATTGGTCCGTACCAGTCCTCATTCCACTTTGAGCCTGCAGGGAACATTCTGGGATTCACAAAACTTTCCGGTCTGTTTACTTTATCAAATACCGTATTCGGAGGATTCGGAAACAGCTCGCCGTTTACATAAAGCTTTTTGTCCCTGATTTCAAGAGTATCACCCGGTGTGGCTACGCATCTTTTTATATAATTGACAACTTCCTGGGATTCGATGTCGTCACGGTCACCCGGAAAATCAAAAACTATTATATCTCCTTTCTTCGGCTCTTTAAATCCTGGAAGTTTAATATAAGGTATTCTTATATCCGTGAACGGAATGTTTCTCGGAGTTGTCGCTCCGTATGTGAATTTTGTTACAAGTAAAAAATCTCCGACCCATAATGTCTTTTCCATAGAGCCGGTAGGGATCCTGAAAGCTTCGAAGAGCAATATTTTTATTATGAATGCGACTATGCCCGCATATATCAAAGCATCAAAAAACTCCCGGGATTTTGTTTTCTTTATCTTTTCGTCTTTTCCTTTTTTATCCTGCCTCTCGATGCCTGAGCCTGATGTCTTTAGCTTATTCTTATCTGTGTCTTTTATATTTTTATTGTTGTTGTTAGTAGTATCCACTTAGAAATTTTATTGAATAATTTTATTGATTTAACTTAGATCCTGATTTAAGTGTCGAGAGAAAGTACTGCATGAAAAGCTTCCTGCGGAATTTCTACGGAACCTATTTGCTTCATACGCTTCTTTCCTTCCTTTTGTTTTTCAAGAAGTTTTCTCTTTCTTGAAATATCGCCGCCGTAACATTTTGCAGTAACATTTTTTCTCATTGCGCTGATTGTCTCTCTTGCAATTACCTTTGATCCGATTGTAGCCTGAATTGCGACTTCATACATCTGCTTTGGAATAAGCTGACGCAGTTTGGCGCATAATTTTTTGCCCCATTCAAACGCTTTGTCCCTGTGAACAATTGTAGAAAGCGCATCCACAGGGTCTCCGTTCAGAAGTATGTCAAGCTTAACTAATTTCGATTCCCTGAAATCCTTAAAGTCATAATCAAATGACGCATATCCGCGGGAATACGATTTCAGCTTGTCGTAAAAGTCAAAAACAATTTCACTCAGAGGAAAATCAAAATGAAGATCAACTCTTTTCGCATCTACATAATTGGTTGCAAGGAAAACTCCGCGTCTCTCATTTGCCAGCTTCATTAAATTTCCGATGAATTCAGTAGGAGTAATAATATTTGCAGTGATATACGGCTCTTCTATATAATCTATTTTTTGAGGATCAGGCATCAGAGAGGGATTATCTACTATTAACTTTTCGCCTTTGGTTGTATAAACTATGAATTCCACATTAGGAACAGTGCTTATAATATTAAGATTATATTCACGGTCAAGTCTTTCCTGTATTATCTCAAGATGAAGCATTCCGAGAAATCCGCATCTGAACCCAAATCCCAGTGCTGCAGAAGTCTCCGGCTCAAATGTCAGAGCGGCATCGTTAAGCTTTAGCTTTGAAAGCGAATCCCTGAGATTTTCAAAATCTTCAGTTGATGACGGATAAATACCGCTGAATACCATCGGCTTTACATCTTTATAACCGGGAAGCGGTTCTGTAATAGGCTGATCTGTCCTGTAAATAGTGTCACCGACTTTTGATTCATTAAGATCTTTTATTCCTGCAATTAAATACCCCACATCCCCTGAATCCAGCTGTCCGGATTTTGAACGTCCCATTCTCAGATGTCCGACTTCTTCCGCTTCAAATGTGTTTCCGGTGAAAAATGATTTTATTTTATCCCCGGGTTTTAAACTTCCCTCGAATACTCTTATATATACAATTACTCCCCTGTAAATATCAAACTTCGAATCAAATATCAAAGCCCTTAATGGCTTTTCAGGTTCGATCTTTGCTGCCGGTATTCTGTGAACTATGCTTTCAAGTATTTCATCAGTGCCCGTACCGACTTTCGCGCTGGTAAGTAAAATATCTTCCTTTTTACATCCTATCAGTTCAATGATCTGCTCTGTAACTTCGTCAACCATGGAATTCTGAAGATCAATTTTATTTATAACCGGAATTATCTCAAGTCCGTTATCAATAGCCAGATAAAGATTACTGATAGTCTGAGCTTCCACCCCCTGTGTAGCGTCAACTACTAAAAGTGCTCCTTCGCAAGCCGCAAGAGAACGTGATACTTCATATGAAAAATCAACATGTCCCGGAGTATCAATAAGATTTAAAGTATAAACTTCGCCGTCGGGAGAATTATACTTCATCTGTATGGCATGTAATTTTATTGTAATCCCTCTTTCCTGTTCAAGGTCCATATCGTCCAAAACCTGCTTTATCATATTTCTCTTTTCAATCGTACCGGTCTTCTCAAGCAGTCTGTCGGCAAGGGTGGATTTTCCGTGATCTATATGAGCTATTATACAGAAATTTCTTATATTGGATTTTGTCACTGTGTATGTTAAAATAAAAGTGGATTCTAAACGTAAGTTACATAATGAAATATAACTTATTTAGATTCCACTTAATAAAAATAGAAATAAAAAATAATTTATTTTCCTTCTGATTTTCTTTTTACTCTCTCGTCCTGAATGTCTTTTCTGATCTCTGCTGCTTTTTTTCTGAGCTCGTTTAGCTGTTTTCTCAGTCTTGTTCCTGCTGCATTCTGACCTTTGTCATAAAACTTCTCAATATCTACTTTCATTTCATCAAGGATTTTGTGAAGATCGTTAATTTTTTCCATTTTCAGATTCTCCTTCTGTTTGTTTGATTTAATAAATTTTTGGATAAAGTATTAAAAATATTTAAATTTTGTAAGTTATTTTTTTAAATCGAAAGAAATAACGGAATTTATAATTAATTTTATTTTATGAAAGATATGGTATGGAAAATATGATTACAAATCCCCAGGCTACAAATGCCAGTCCGAATAAAATTATTGCTGATAAAACGGAGATCCTCGCCCATGTCGGCATTTTATAATCCCTGAATATATTCCAGACACCGTTAAGTCCGTGATACATACCAAGTACAAGAAACGAAAGATCTATAATTCTGTACCATGAGAACTGCATCCTTGCAAGCACTGCTTCATACGTATGTCCCGATTCCGGCTGATAATGCATCAGTATATAATGTCCTATCATAAACACTACCAGAGCCAGACCTGTAATCCTCTGTACTACCCAGCTGCCTGAACCGGAATTTTTTGATACTCTGTATTTATACATTTTTTAAACCGATCTGATTTTCTTAAAATAAATTTTTTAATTCATGTGAAAACATAATTGCGCCCATTGCAAGAAACAGAATAATTCCGACAATCCATGATAATCTGTAAAGCTGTTTGTGATATTTCGCTCCGTCTGCCCAGTCCACTATCACTATCCTTATTCCGTTAAGTGAATGAAAAAGTACAAATGCAAACAATAACCATTCTATTACCATAAAAACAGGTGTTGTAAACGCTTCCATCTTGTTATTAAAAGCTACCTCGCCTTCAGTAAGAGGACTTAATGAATATATGTGCAGAAAAAGATAAGCAATTAAGGCAATTCCTGTAATTCTGTGTAATATCCATGCCCAGCTGCCGGAATCTTTTTTATAATTTAAATTCTCTGAAATCCAGTTCTTCTGATCGAAAGTCTTAGGTTTACGGTGTGTGTTTTGAGATCCTGTATCTGTTTCCAATTATCAGATGCTCCTTATTTTTGTTCCGCTAAATTAATTATTTCAGCTTATATTTACAATTTATTAAAATTTATAATTATTTAAATTGTATATCTGATATGGTAAATATACTCATCCGGAATTTTTATTATGCATTCTAACTTAAACCATCTGTCCTGATTTCTTAAATAATTATAACCTGATATTTATCATTTTCCATTATCAGGGATTAAACTATTTTTAATTAAATAAAAATCTCACAGGTTTCGGATTTAAAAAATATGTTTTAAGTTTTTTACAGAATAGTTAATTTGACGCGTGAAAAAAATCTTGTTTAAAAATATTTTAAGCGTTGCTGTTTCAATACTTGTGCTTTCTTCCGGCAGTCTCGCTTCTCTTCTTCATTATTCCTGCAAAACCGACGGTAAAGAGCATACTCAGTGTCTGATGGATGAATGTAATGATATGGTTTGTTGTGAATCTGATGAAAATACAAATGAAGCTGCTGATTCAAATGATTGTTGTGTCGTTCACCCGGAAGTTTTTTATGAAACTGAAATGTTTATCGTTTCGGTAAATATTACAAAGTTTAAATTAACAGCCGATGTTAATTTTTCAAACATAATCGATCCGATGCTTCTGAAAAATTACTCATCAGGTTATCACCCTGTTCAAAAACATTATAATTACCACTCCTGTAATATATTCCTGTTTAATTCCAGCCTTAGAATTTAGACCCTTATTTCGTTTTAAAAAAAATCTGTTTATTTGTTTAATCTTAACAAATTAACTTAAGTATATTTTTATTTTAAAAACTAAATAAATTAAATTCTATCATGAAAAAATTAATTTTTGTAATTCCGGTATTAATACTTTTATCTTTAATATATAAACCGTCAGGTACTTCAGCAGCGGTAAACACCGATTCTGCTAAAGTTTGTATTGTAACAGGCGAAGCACTCGATGATAATTCGATATCTTATATATACTTAAATAAGACTGTTGAGCTTTGCTGCGAAGTTTGCGTTAAAGCATTTAATAAAGAGCCGGCGAAATATTTAAAGGGAAATCTGTGGTGTTCGATCTGCGATGACGATGACGCGGTTAAAGAAATATCCGCTGTACATAATAAAGTAAAATATTACTTCTGTAACGAAAGCTGCAGGGAAACTTTTAATTCAAATCCTGAAGAAGTTTTAAATAAATATTCCGTGAAATGAAAATGAAATCATTTTTAATATTGCTTATTCTTTATTCAGTATTTTCAAATGATGTCTGTTCTCAAACAGTAAACGGAAGCGTTTTTGGAATGGTTGACAATAAAAAAGAAGCTCTCGACGCTGCCGTTGTTAAATGGATCAATACCAAGACGGGAACTATCACGGATGAAAACGGAAAATTTGTTATCTCTGCAGAAGGAATTACTGACAAAAGAGTAATTGTATCATACATAGGCTTTTCCGCTGACACAGTAAATTTAGAAAACAAAACCGGCGTTGAAATTGTGCTTATTCCGAATACCTCTACTTCGGAAATTGTAGTGGAAGATAAAAGAGCTTCTACTTTCATAGGAAGTGAAGTTGCAAAAACCGAAACTATTACTTCACTTGAACTTGTAAAGGACGCATGCTGCGATCTATCGGGTTGCTTCGGAAGAAATTCTTCAGTGGAAGTTGCTGTAACAGATATTCTTACCAACAGCAAAGAGCTTAAGATACTCGGGCTCGAAGGAGCATACACACAAATACTTATCGACAATGTCCCGCTGCTTTCCGGTCTTAATGTGAAATACGGCGTAAGCAGCATCCCCGGTACGATCATTGACAAGATCACTGTATCGAAAGGTTCAAATTCAGTTCTGCAGGGCTATGAATCCATCAGCGGAATTATGAACGTTATATTAAAAAATCAGACCAGTTCTGATAAGTTTATGCTGAACGGATTTGTGAACAGCGTATTTGAAAAGCAGGTGAATTTAAATTACACTGAAAAGCTAAACCAAAACCTGAATACAATTTTTTCATTCCATTCAGTTCAGAGCTCAAACCGAGTAGACGAAAATAATGACGGATTTCTCGATAATCCCCTGATCACACGATATACCTTTTTTAATAAGTGGGATTATTCTTCTGAAAAAAACAAGACTGATGTTAATTTTGCAGCAAGATACTGGAATGAAGAAAGGACAGGCGGTCATACTGATTATTTTCAGAATAAAGATGAAGGAAGTAAAAGTATTTACGGGCAGACTGCGGATATTAACTCTGTTGAAAGTTATCTTAGAGCCGGAAAGAAATTTTCAGATGAAAAAAGTATGAAGCTTTATTTCAATTCATCATACTATGATCAGAATTCATATTACGGAATTACCAGATATGCCGCAGATCAGTTTTCTTTTACCGGTTCGGGATTTTATGAAACAGCACTGTCCGGAAAAAATTATATAAAAGCAGGTGTAAGTTACAAATATCTGAATATTGATGAAAACATTTCATTTGCTGACTCATCTTCAAAATCATATGCAGGAAATTATCTGAAGAGAGAATCCATACCGGGTATTTTTATGGAAAGTTCTTTCAATTTCTTTAATAACAAAGCAAGTCTGATGGCAGGATTCAGGTATGATTATCATAATGAATATAAATCTGTTTATACTCCGAGAGTGCTTATCAGATATCAGCCGGTAAGTGAACTTGTGATCAGAACTTCCGCCGGTACGGGATTCCGCACTATCAATCTTTTTAATGAACATGCAAATATACTTGCAAGCTCTAAAGATATTCTGATTACGGAAACGCTGAATCCTGAGAAGATATTTAACTTCGGAGCTGATGTGATCTATTATTTTAATCTTGGAAATTCCGGCGGCAGCCTGAATCTTGATTATTACAGGACTGATTTCAATAATAAGATTATTCCTGACTATGACTCGGATCCTTCCGCAGTAATTTTTTCAAACCTTGACGGGAAAGCGTATTCAAATGTGTTTCAGTCTGAATTCAATATAACTTTATTCAGACTTCTTGAACTAAAACTTGCTTATAAATTTGTCGATCTTAAGTATGAAAAAAACGGCATTATGACAGATCAGCCGTTTAATTCAAAGAACAGATTCTTCTCAACTGTTTCATATACTTTAGCTGATGACAGCTGGGGATTCAATGCAGGTCTGCAGTGGTTCGGCGTACAGAGGCTGCCTTCGACTGAGTCTAATCCTGTAATCTATCAGAGACCGTTGAATTCTGATCCTTATACTTTAATAAATATGCAGATCAACAGGAATTTCAAAAACTTTGAAGTTTATGCCGGTATAGAAAACCTGCTTGATTTTATGCAGGAGAATCCGATCATAGCAGCTGATGATCCGTTTGGACCGTATTTTGATACTTCTTATATCTGGGGTCCGACTATGGGAAGGGAATTTTATTTCGGGTTCAGATTGAAGTTAAATTAATAATATTTGATAATAAATGTTGTAAGCAGAATAGACTAAGAAAAATATAATTTACAAATCATTAAGACCTGAAATCTCAAATGTTTTTATTAATATTTATTAATAATTTGAGACTTCGGGTCTTTCAATTTTAAAAAATAAAATTTTAATAAAAAATTTTTTTAGCTTAACCTGAAGGACTTTGTTAAGTTAATGTTAATTGTAATTTTAAATTATATAAATTATTTTAGTCTTTGAAAACAATGAACTTTTATACTTTTCAATATTTTATTTTCTATTCTGATTTGGAAAGCAATTTATTCTACCTGCTGAGAAAAGCAGGATCAGTTCAAAGTAATAATTTAAAAAGGACTGATTCTGAATAATTTTGTCAATAACGCTCTCCCGGATACAACCAAAACCCAGGGCAACAATAAAAACGGAAAATACCTTGCTATTCTTTGCTTAAGTGCATTAGGAATAGTTTTCGGTGATATAGGCACGAGTCCTCTTTATGCACTTAGAGAATGTTTTCATGGAGTTCACGGAATTGCTCCTCTTAAAGATAATATTCTCGGAGTTCTGTCGCTTATATTCTGGTCGCTGATTTTGATAATTTCAGTAGAGTATATTTTAATTATTATGAAAGCGGACAATGACGGTGAAGGCGGGATCCTTGCTTTAATGTCACTTTTAAAGAGAACGGATTTTAAGAAAAAATGGGTTGGTGTGATGGTTCTTGTTTTTGGTCTTTTCGGTTCAGCATTGTTATACGGCGACAGTATTATAACTCCGGCTATTTCGGTTCTCTCCGCAGTGGAAGGATTAGCGTTAGCTACTCCTCTGTTTGAACCTGTTATATTGCCAGTAACAATTTTAATACTCGTTATTCTTTTCAGTATGCAGAAAAGAGGAACTAGTAAGATCGGAAAAATTTTCGGACCAATTACATTCGTTTGGTTTGTTACCATCGCAATATTAGGTTGCAGTTCAATACTTGAGAATCCTGAAGTTTTTGCCGCAGTTAATCCTTATTATGCCGTTATTTTTTTTATTGAAAACGGATTTCATGGTTTTGTAATACTGGGAGCTGTATTTCTTGTAGTTACCGGCGGTGAAGCTCTTTACGCTGATATGGGACATTTTGGCAGACAGCCTATTAAGATCACATGGTTTTGTCTTGTATTGCCGTCACTGCTTTTAAATTATTTCGGACAGGGCGCTCTGCTTATAAGGGATCCCTCAGCTGCAAAAAATCCATTTTATTTATTAGCGCCTGAATGGGCATTATACCCGCTAATAGGACTTGCAACTTTTGCAACCGTTATTGCTTCTCAGGCTGTTATATCAGGAGCTTTTTCGCTTACATTTCAGGCTTTACAGTTAGGATATCTTCCGAGAATGAGAATACTTCATACTTCAGAAGATGAAAGGGGACAGATATATATACCACAGCTTAACTTTATGCTGTTTTTAGCAACAATTGCTCTGGTGCTGTCTTTTAAGTCTTCAAGTAATCTTGCTTCAGCTTATGGAATTGCTGTTACAACTACAATGCTTATTACGACAATGTTACTTTTTATAACAACAATCAAACTTTGGAAATGGAATAAATTAGTTTCCGTAATAGTAATACTCTTTTTTATAACAATTGATTTATCTTTCTGGGGAGCTAACATGCTGAAGCTGATTCACGGCGGCTGGGTCCCTCTCGCTATAGGACTTGCTATATATTTAATCATGACAACCTGGAATAAAGGCCGGAAAATACTTTTAGATAACATAAAGCAGCAGACTATGTCGCTCGAAAATTTTGTGACTGAAATCCTCAGTGTAAGATTAATTGCAATCCCCGGTACAGCTGTTTATATGTCCAGCAATAAAACAGGAGCACCGCCGCCTCTGATACTGAATATTAAACATAACAGACTTCTTCACAAACAAATAATAATTCTCACTATTATTATAAAGAAAGTTCCGCATATTAAACAGGAAGAGCGTCTTGAAATACTGGAGCCGACTGAAGGATTTTACAGGGTAATTGCAAATTACGGTTATATGGATATTCCAAATATTCAGAATATTATTGAACTTCTTAAAAATAATAATATTAAGATTGATATAAACAGAACCACTTTCTTTCTGGGCAGAGAAACTCTAATTCCCGGCAATCGAACCGGATTCGGACTTTTGAGAAGTAAGCTTTTCATATTGCTGTCAAATAATGCGCAGAGAGCAACAGAATTTTTTAATATTCCGCCGCAGAGAGTTTTTGAAGTTGGTACGCAGGTCGAATTGTAATCCTAAAAATAACTTTTTATAAATGACATTATTTTCTGAATTTAAACAATCACTTAAAACTGTCGATTCGGAAGAAATTATTGATCTGTATGTATTCAGACCATTATCATTTGTTTTTGTAAAGTTAATATATAATACAAACGTAACTCCGAATCAGATATCAATAGTCGCTCTGATTTTCGGTATTATGACAGGGATATTTTACGGATTTGCTGATTACGGATTTTTGCTGCTCGGTTCGCTTAGTTTTTTTATTTGTAATACGCTTGACTGTATGGACGGTCAGCTTGCAAGACTGAAAAAAAACGGAACAAAAATAGGAAGGATAATTGACGGCTTTATAGATTACATTACTTCAATATCAGTATTCCTCGGACTCGGAATTGCAATGACGCATTTAACGGGGAATCCTCTTTTTAGCTGGACTCTCACCGTTACAGCAGGTGCATCCAAAGCGCTGCAGAATATGTTTTTCGATAATTACAGGAATATGTATCTCGAATATGTATATCAAAAAGCTCCAGGTCTTGATGAAGAAATAAGCGAATATTCCGAAGAAAAGAAAAGACTTGAATCTGTCAGCGGTAAATATATTGAAAAGCTGCTTATATCTTCTTACCTGTCCTATTCCGAATTTCAGAAAAGATCAACCAAGCATATTGTGCTTGATGTAACTCCGGAAGAATACAAAAGAAAAAATAAGCTTCTGCTGAGAGCCTGGAGCTGGATCGGATCCACAACACATATGGCTGCTTTAATCATTTTTTCGATTTTTAACAGAATAGACCTTTACCTGATTTATACAGTTACTCTGGGAAATTTTATATTCATAATTCTTTTTCTGATTCAGAGATCAGTTATTAATTCATTAAATAATAAATAATGCAGGCGGTAATACTTGCAGCAGGAGTCTCGCGAAGACTCAGACCGCTTACGGATAATACTCCGAAGTGTCTTTTAAACATCGGCGAAAAAAATCTGCTTCACAGGACAATAGAAAATGTAACAGATAACGGAATTACGGATTTTGTTTTTGTAACAGGTTATCTTGAGAATATGATCAGGGATTATGTGGATAAAAATTTCAGGGGAATAAAAAAAACTTTTATCACCAATCCCGGATATGAAGTTAATAATAATTCTTATTCGCTCTGGATGACAAAGGATTTTGTAAATGATAATATACTTCTTCTCGACAGCGATATTCTTTTTGATAAAAAAATAATAGCAAAGCTGACTGAAAGCCGACACGAAAATTGTCTTGCTGTTAATTTTACAAAGGAGCTGGACGAAGAGCAAATAAAAGTGATTATTAATAATGAAAACAAAGTGCTGAAAATCGGAAAGGAAATCTCAATAGCTGCATCCGCAGGAGAATCTATCGGAATTGAAAAGTTTTCTCCGTATTATATGAAAGAGCTATTCAGTATATTGGACAGGAAAATCACAAAGGAAAATATTATAAACGAGTTTTATGAAGCTTCATTTCAGGAAATAATAGATAGTGGAGATTCAGGGAACAGTATTTATGCAGAGGACGTTTCGATGTTCGGCTGTATGGAAATTGACACAGTCAGTGATTATGAAAAAGCCCAAAACATTTTAATTTAATTAATGAGCAACTATTACAAAAGACCCGGACTATTCGGAGGATTTTCATTATTCCCGCCGGTCATAAAAATTTTACTGGTATCAAATACGGCGATATTTGTAATATTCAATTTGCTGCTTTCAGGTTTTCAGATTGGCGGTATTTCAGTGGATCTTCTGATTACTAAATATTTTGCGCTGAATCCTCTCACTCCCGTACTTTTTAAGAACAGCTTCGGTCAGATCACAGAGCTAAGTTTTTACCCCTGGCAGATTTTTACTTATATGTTTCTGCACGGAGGATTCTTTCATCTTCTTCTTAATATGTTCGCACTTTGGATGTTTGGCGTAGAGCTTGAAAATATGTGGGGGCAGAAAAGATTTTTGTATTATTATTTTCTATGCGGCGTAGGAGCCGGGCTTTGTAATCTTCTTATCGCACCGATGTTTACTTCAGTCGGACCTACAGTAGGCGCTTCGGGCGCTGTCTACGGAATTCTGGTTGCTTTCGGATATCTTTTTCCGAACAGGAGTATTTACATATACGGAATTCTTCCTGTCAAAGCGAAATTTCTTGTTATATTTTATATGCTGCTTGAAATATTTGCAGTAGCCGGCGGACAGGAAAGCAACATAGCACATATTGCTCATCTCGGAGGTGGACTTGTCGGACTTATTTATATGCTTGTGGTCTTTAAAAGATCGAACAGTTTCTTTAATACTTCATCGTTTAAAGATAAATTTAAAACTCCTTCTCCCGAAAAGAAAACTTATTCACCTTCAGTATTCAGCAGCGGAGGCAAAGTAAGTAAAGAAAATGTTTCGGAAGCAAAATATGAAGAGCTTGATCAGACGGATTTTAAAAAAGAATTGGAAGATCAGCATAAGCAGGCACAGGAGAAAATTGACCGGATACTTGACAAACTGAGCGAAGGCGGTTATCAAAGTCTTACGGAAGAAGAAAAAAAAGTCCTTTTCCATGAAAGTAAAAAGTTAAGATAATCCCAAAATTAATATTCAATTTAAACTTCATTATAACTCCAATATATAACAACAAAGATTTAATTTATTTTGCTTACAGAAACTGATTCAATTAAATACTGCAATAGTCTTACTTACTATTCAAGATATATTACGCGTGAAGTAAATATCGGAGATATTCCCCTCGGCGGAAATAATCCAATCCGTATTCAGTCAATGACAACTACTGATACAATGGATACTATTGCAACCGTTGAACAGTCCGTCAGAATTATCGAAGCCGGCGGCGAATATGTCCGCATCACCGCTCCGAGCATTAATGAAGCGAAAAATCTTGAGAATATTAAAAATGAACTTCGCAGAAGAGGATATAAAACGCCGCTTATCGCTGATATTCATTTCACTCCTAATGCAGCTGAAACTGCAGCACGTATAGTAGAAAAAGTCAGAGTCAATCCCGGGAATTATGCCGACAGGAAAAAATTTGAAACAATTGATTATTCAGATATTTCATATGAAGCCGAGCTGGACAGGATAAGAAAAAAATTTACACCGCTTGTATTGATCTGCAAAGAATACGGAACGGCTATGAGGATCGGTACAAATCACGGTTCTCTTTCCGACAGAATTATGAGCCGTTTCGGAGATACGCCGCTCGGTATGGTTGAGTCTGCACTTGAGTTTGTGAGAATCTGCGAAGAGAATAATTATTATGAAATAGTGCTTTCAATGAAGGCGAGTAATCCGAAAGTAATGGTAGAAGCCTACCGTCTTCTGATAAATAAAATGGAATCCGAATCTATGAATTATCCTGTCCACCTCGGCGTTACTGAGGCAGGCGACGGTGAAGACGGCAGGATCAAATCAGCAGTCGGTATCGGCGCGTTGCTCGAAGACGGAATAGGTGATACAGTAAGAGTGTCGCTTACTGAAGAGCCGGAATTTGAAATACCGGTTGCGTATGATCTTATAAAAAGATATTCGATAAGAAACAAACTTCAGAAAGAAATTCCCTCTGTCATCCGTAATCCGCTCAATCCGTTTGCTTTTGCGAAAAGAGATACTTATGAAGTTTTTAAAACCGGCGGTAAGAATGTACCCGCTGTGATTCTCAGCGCAAACAAAGAAATTCTGAATAGTTATTCCGGGCTGAAAGACCTGGGATATTATTACAGCAGCTCTCTCGACAAATGGAATATCGGCGATACTGCATTTGATTTTTTATATCTGGGAAAAAATGATTTAAGTTACAAACTTCCCGGCACACTGAAAAAAATTTTTGACCATGACTTCTGGGTAAACTCTGATTCGAAAAATGATTCCTATCCGCTTATAAATATTTCTCAATATGAATCAGGATGTGAGGTTTCGGATAAAGTAAATTTCATTGAGCTTTCTCTGAATGATCTTACCGGTGCTTTGATAAAAAAGCTTTCTGAAGAAATGAATTTTATAGCAGTTTTAAAAACAGAAAATGCTCATGCAATGGCGGAGATGAGAAGAGCTTTTATCGAACTAATGAATAACGGACTGAAAATTCCCGTGGTCATCAAAAGAAATTATGAAAATGAAACTGATGATGAATTTACGGTTGACAGTTCCGCTGATACAGGACCGCTTCTGCTTGACGGACTTGGTGACGGGATCTGGATAGAATCAACAGTTACTGAACTTAAAAAAATAAACAGCATAAGTTTCGGAATATTACAGGCGACAAGAACAAGAATTTCCAGAACTGATTATATATCTTGTCCGTCCTGCGGCAGGACTCTGTTTGATCTGCAGGAAACTACAGCGATGATTAGAAACAGAACCAATCATCTTAAAGGACTAAAGATCGCTATTATGGGTTGTATTGTAAACGGTCCCGGTGAAATGGCGGATGCGGATTACGGATATGTCGGCAGCGGACCGGGAAAGATCACTTTGTATAAAGGAAAAGAAATCATCAAGAAAAGTATTGATACGGAAATTGCAGTCGATGAACTGATTAATCTCATAAAAGATAATAACGACTGGACAGAAGCTACTGTTTAGTCTGTAAAATAAAACGCTTTAATTATACTTTAAAACCCCAAACATTTTATGTTAATGAAAAAATCTACATTTTTAAAATATATTCTTATAATTGCTGCTTTAATAACTGCAGGATCAGTTCACGCTGAAGAACCTTATACGATTCAGCTTGAGCAGGTAAACATTCCCGGCTCTCCGAAGATACATTCTTTTGCTTTTGCAGATCATAACGGCAAATGGCTTTTCATCGGCGGCAGAACCAACGGTATGCACGGATTTGATGCAGCTACTGCATTTCCGAAACAATATGCAAATAAGAATATCTTTGTTGTGGATCCTGCAACTAATACAACTTATTCAAGAAGTATTTTCGCCGATCTGGATTTCAGAGTCGCTGATCCATTGAGATCAACAAATATGCAGTACTATTATGACGGTTCGAAATTATACATTAACGGCGGATACGGATTTGACAGTCTTTCAAATGACTTTATAACATTTCCGACTCTTACTGTAGTGGATGTAAGTCAGACAATACAGGCAGTCATCAGCGGAAATTCCGTTGCTCCATACATTAATCAGATCACGGACCAGAGGATGCGTGTCTGCGGCGGAGAAATGCTGAAGCTCGGAGATTATTTTTATCTTGCCGGAGGTCATATTTTCACCGGCGCATATTCGCCGATAAGCAACGATCAGGTTTATCTGAATGAGATAAGAAAGTTTAAAGTATCAGCATCAGGTTCGAACATAAATATTTCTGACTATTCCGCTTCTACTGATACAGTCGAATTTCACAGAAGAGATATGAACCTTGTCCCGGCGATAAAACCTGACGGTATAAATGAGTATTTGATACTTTACGGCGGAGTGTTCAGAAGTTATGCGGATCTTCCTTTCATGAATCCGATTTACATAGACGGAAACGGCGCTGTAACGGATTACAGCTTCGAACAAAAAATGAGCCAGTATACATGTTCATATCTCTCCGCTTTTAATTCCTCGAACGGAAAAATGCACACTACTTTTCTCGGAGGCACAAGTCTTTATTATTACAATGAACTTTTAAATCAGCAGATACGCGATTCGCTGATTCCGTTTATAAATGACATTACTACACTGACCAGAAATCCGGACGGAACATCAGTGGAAATTGTATCTCCGACAAAAATGCCGGCGCTTCTGGGCACTAATGCAAAATTTATTTTAAGTCCGGCTGTGCCCCAGTATTCAAACAAAGTAATTAAGCTGAATGAAATTTCCGGAAACACTTTTGCAGGATATATCTTCGGCGGTATCAGGGCGTATCTTCCGAATAATACTCCGAGTTTTGCAAGTGAATATATTCTGAAAGTATATATAAATCCTAAGCCGATCGGAATACAGCCGGTATCAGGTTTTGTACCTGACGGATACAGTCTCAGTCAGAATTATCCGAATCCATTTAATCCTGTAACTAAAATTAAATTTGATATTCCGGATAATGGATTTGTAAGACTTGCTGTTTATAATGCAATTGGAAATGAAGTTGCAGTAATAGTAAATGAAAAACTTAATTCAGGAGTTTACGAAACGAAATTTTCAGCAGAAGGACTTTCAAGCGGAATTTATTACTATAAGCTAACATCTGAAAAATTTTCCGAAACAAAGAAAATGCTGCTTATCAAATAAAAATATCCAATAAAATAATCAGCAATTGTTTGCACCGGCAGGAATTAGATATAAAAATCAATTTATCTCATTTCTTATATTCGTATACAACTCCGAATGCAGATTAATATCTGAAAATCATTTGTCAGAATTTAAAACCGATTAATTAATTTATTTTATGAATTTAAAATTACTCTTTCTTTTTATTGTATTATTCTTTTTTCAAATCTATGTACAGACATCGGCTGCGAATGATCCGTACACTATTGAGCTCGAGGAGATAAAAATCCCGAACGCTCCGGCAATACATTCTTTTGCATTCGCGCAGTCCGGCGGGAAATGGCTTTTCATAGGAGGAAGGACAAACGGTCTGCACGGATTTAACGCGCTCAACTCATTCCCTAAGCAATTTTCCAATATCTATATTTATGTTGTAGATCCGGCTACAAATCTTACATATTCCAGAAGCATTTTTACCGATCTGCCGTTTGCATTTGCCGATCAGCTTCGTTCGGCTAATATGCAGCATTATCAGGACGGCAATAAGCTTTACTTCATCGGAGGTTACGGTTATGACAGTACTGCAAACGGTCTTATAACTTTTCCCGAACTTAAAGTAATAGATGTAAGCGAAACCATCGACGCAGTGATTAACGGAAATTCCGTAGCGCCTTTCATTAGAGGACATTTCAATACAAGCCTTCAGGTCTGCGGCGGTGAGCTGATGAAGCTCGGAGATTATTTTTATCTTGCAGGCGGTCATAAGTTTACCGGTACTTACAGGATAAACGTAAACAATCAGGTTTATACAAATCAGATAAAAAAATTTAAAATCAGTGATGACGGCGTGAATGTCAGTATATTTGATTACTCTGCGTTTACGGATACTGCACAGTATCACAGACGCGATATGAATCTGGTGCCTGCATTAAAACCCGACGGTATTACGGAATTCCTGACTCTATACGGCGGCGTATTTAAAACTTCCGCTAATCTTCCTTTTCTGAATCCGATTTATATTGAGGAAAATTCCATTAATGTAGATTTTGGTTTTGAACAGAAGATGACGCAATATACAACTGCAAATCTGACTGCATTCAATGCATCATCCGGAAGTATGCATACGACATTTTTCGGAGGCACCAGTCTTTATTCGGTTAATGATTCGACAGGTGTTCTGGAATATGATCCGCTCGTTCCGTTCATAAATGATATAACAACGATTACAAAAAAATCAGACGGAACATCGGAAGAAATTATTTCATCGGAAAAAATGCCTGCTCTTCTGGGTACTAATGCTAAATTTATTCTGAACAGAAATATCCCGCATTACGATAATGAAGTTATTAAATTAAATCAGCTGACGCAGAGAACTTTCGCAGGATATATTTTCGGCGGAATAAAAGCTGAGCTTCCGAATAACGGTCCGAGCACTCCGAGTGATTATATTTTTAAAGTATATATCAATCCTGATTTTCCGTTGCCGGTTGAGCTTTCATCTTTTATTTATGAAGTAACCGGAAGAGATGTGAAAATCTCATGGAGTACAGTATCGGAAATTAATAATTCCGGCTTTTATGTGGAAAGAAAAAATGCAAACGCACCTGATAATGATTGGATCAGTATGGATTTTGTAAAAGGGCAGGGAAATTCAAATTCAGTTAATAATTATGTCTATTACGAATCAAATCTGAATTCAGGTGTTTACAAATACAGACTCAGACAGGTTGACTTTAACGGCAGTGCTGAGTATTTCAATTTATCAGGTGATGTAAATATTTCAACGCCGGCGGGATATTCTCTTGGTCAGAACTATCCCAATCCGTTTAATCCTGCCACTAAAATTTCATTTGATATTCCGGAAGCTGCAAAAGTAATATTAAAAGTTTATGACGCAGCAGGAAATGAGATTAAGACTCTTATAAAAGAAAATAAACCTGCGGGATATTATACTATAGAATTTAACGGGAATGATCTTTCCAGCGGAGTTTATTACTATAAGCTTGAAGCAAATTCATATTCTGAAAGCAAAAGAATGCTCCTGATAAAATAATCCGTGACAGGATTTTTTCTTCGCAATTTATTTTTTACAATCATAATCCGAATTCCCCTTCTTTTCAGGAAGGGGAATTTGTCATTTTATACTCACTTTAATTTTTAGAAACAATGACACTCATCAGGTATAAATTAAAAGAATAATCATAATTTAAAATAAAATTCATTAATGTTACTAAGGATTTCAATATTCAAATATATTAATCAATTTTAAAAAATGCTAAAATGAAAAGAAGAGAAATGATCTTCAGAGCACTGCAGACCAGCGCTTTGCTGACACTTGCAAATCCTGTTCAGGTGTTAGCGGATAAATATTCAAGCGGTATATTTCCCGGAGGAACGGGTAATGCTCTCAGATTCCCGCCTGTATTTAATAACGGAGGAACAATGGCGCTGGGGACCACTAATGTAAATGTCTGGCCGGGTCAGAACACAGAAGTGCTTTCTATAAACGGTTCTTATCCCGGTCCTTCTGTTATTATTGAAAAGGGATCGACATTCACTGCAAATTTTGTAAACAATTTTAATGAACCCGCGACGATTCACTGGCACGGATTAAATGTACCTGAATTAATGGACGGACATCCGAAAGATGAAATCCTGCCGGGAGGAAATTATACATATACATTTCCGGTGATTAACCGAGGAGGAACTTACTTCTATCATTCGCATGCACATATGCTGACTGCTGAACATGTTTACAAAGGATTTGCTGGATTTTTTATTGTCGATGATCCCGCAGAGATCGGACTCGGACTGCCGAGAGGTAACTTTGATATTCCTCTTTGCATTCAGGACAGAAGGTCTGTGAATATTCCGCAGTTTACTTATAATCCGCAGATGCCTGATATTATGAATGGCTTTCTGGGAGATACTCCTCTGATAAACGGAACTCCTGATGCTTTCTTCGAAGTATCACGTACATTATACAGATTCAGACTCTTAAACGGATCGAATGCAAGAATTTATAAAATAGCATTCTCCGATAACAGACCGTTTCACATTATTGCAACTGACGGAGGTTTAAAGGATGAGGCTGTTCAGGTTACTTCGTTTTTTTTATCACCGGGAGAAAGAACTGATATACTTGTTGATTTTTCTACTTATACGATCGGCAACAGTGTGATTTTAAAATCTCTTCCGTTCACTGCACCGGGAACAGGGAATTATGTGCAGGGTACAGAGATGAATCTGCTCAGGTTTGATGTTACAGGTAATACCGGATCCGGCGGAATAATCCCTGCTGTTCTCCCGCCTGTCAATTACTACAGCATTGCAGATGTAAAGACTACAAGAAATTTTACTCTCACTATGAACATGGGCGGAATGAATATGCACAGAATAAACGGACTGACATTTGAGATGAACAGAATTGACTGGGAGACTCCGCAAAATTCTCTTGAAGAATGGCGGATTATTAATGCGTCAAATATGCTTCATCCCATTCACAGTCACTCAGATATGTTTCAGGTTTACTCAAGAAACGGTAATACAACCCTTCCTCCTGAAGATAAAGGATGGAAAGATACTGTGCTGATAAATCCGTTTGAGACTGTGAGGCTGCTAGTAAAATTCAATGACTACAGGGGAATTTTTCTGTTACACTGTCATAATCTCGAACATGAAGATGACGGTATGATGCTGAATTTTAAAATTGTGGATCCGGTCGGAATAAACAGTCAAAGTGAAAATACGCCTGAAGGATTCAGACTGCATCAGAACTATCCTAATCCGTTTAATCCGGAGACAGTGATAAAATTCTCAATACCGAAGTCAGGCAAAGCGGAGCTGAAAGTATTTGACTCGAGAGGACAGGAGGTAAGAGTATTGCTAAATGAAAACTTAAATGCAGGCAGTTATGAATTCAGATTCGATGCGGCAGGTCTTCCGAGCGGAGTATATTTCTACACTTTACTAACTCCGGATTTTAATGCGACTAAGAAAATGATTCTAATAAAGTAGTTAGTAGTTAGCAGTTAATAGTTAGTAAAATAATGTGTAGGTTGCATAAAATCTGTGTAATCGCTTAATCCGTGTGAATCCGTGATTCTGATGCTTGTCTGAAATTAAACCGCTGCGGGCAAACGCGGCGGTTTTTATTTTGTGTGGAATGATTTTATATCCTTTTAGTAAGACGAGGGCTGAGGAAACGCCGCCGGAGATTTTGAGCAGGTGAGGAAGATGATGCTTCTCAAATAATTAGAAATTAAAAATTAGGAATTAAGAATTTTTATATAAGATTTTCCTGCAGAGAGAGATACTTTGCGGGATTTTTATAACTGCCCGTTAACGATCTCTCAGACAGTCTGTCTTTCTGATTGGTAATGCATATGCAGATCAGGTTCCGCTTAAACTTATTTTAAAACCTTTAGATAAAAATTCTACGGGATAAATCTGCTGTGACTGAAAAAATATAACTTGCACAAGAAATTAACTTGTATTTTTTTTTTTATTATCATAATTATGTGAAAGTTCAAATAAAGATTTTCCCGCCCCCAAACGGGAACGTCTGAAAAAATCATAACATTAATATGATGCAAATATGAAAAAGATAATTTTAATTCTATTCTTATACTCTCTTACATTTTCAATATCCGAAGCGCAGTGGATACAGCAATATCCTGTTACTGTTGGCAGTGCATTTCGTGATATAGAATTCATAAACAGAAATACCGGATGGGCTTGCGGTGACGGCATTATAGTAAAAACAACTAATTCCGGAGAAAACTGGATAGTACAATCAAATCCGGTTCCGGATAAATATTTATATAGTATATCACCTGTGGATTCTATGACTGTATATTGTGTAGGTTGGTTTGAAACAATTATAAAGACAACTAATGGTGGAGAGAACTGGTCAATTGTTAGAAACGGACCATCTGGATTTGGTAGAAGTTACCAAGGTTCCTTCTTTGTAAATAAGGATACAGGTTGGATATGCGGTCAGGTTTGGACTTATTATAATATTTTAAAGACTACTAACGGCGGGGATACATGGGATTCTACTTATATTTTCTGGGGTTTTCTTAAAGATTTTTACTTCATAAATGAAAATACCGGCTTGGTTAGCGGTCCGGGATTAGGAGTCTTTAAAACTACAAACGGCGGAACTGACTGGGAACGTAAATATATTCCACATTGGGGAGGAGCAGGGGATATAAGAAAATTATCTGTAATAAATGATCAGTATGTTTTTGTGGTAGAAGATGCAAGAAGAGTCTATAAAAGTACTGATTTTGCTGAATCTTGGGACAGTGTTGGGTATGTAAATGGCGCAGATCAGCCATATTCCTGTGCTTTTTCAAATATTAATACAGGATGGGTCGGAGGTACTTATGGAGAGTTGTTTAAATCAACTGACGGCGGAGTAAACTGGATAAGACAATATACTGGAAATGATCAACGATTCATAAGATCATTCTGGTTTTATAATGATTCCATCGGCTGGGCTGTAGGAGGAAATACAAAACTTCTTTATACAACCAACGGAGGATTGACATTTGCTAATTCAAATATTCAATATACTCTAGAGAATTATAAGCTATATCAAAACTATCCGAACCCTTTTAATCCTGAAACCAACATAAAATTTGAAGTAATTAAACGTTCTTTAGTAGAATTAAAAGTGTATGATATTCTTGGAAAGGAAGTATATGTTTTAGTAAATGAAGAATTAAGTGAGGGAGTTTTCGAGAAGATGTTTGATGGTTCGGATCTGCCCGGAGGGATCTATTTTTATCAATTGAAAGCGGATGATTTTATAGAAACTAAGAGAATGATTTTAATAAAATAAAAAAGGAGGAATCATGTCCCGGAATAAAAATCCGGTAAAATTAAGGTTAGGGATTTCAGCCGTTGTTGGTCTTAGTGAGCGTAGCGAGCGTGACCAACAACAAACCGAAACGTGCTTTGGAAGCGGTATGACTTTCGGCTAACAAAAATATTACTTTGGAATCCGCCCTGTCACCGCTTAGTAAGACGAAGGCTGAGGAAACGCCGTCGGAGATTTTGAGCAGGTGAGGAAGATGATGCTTCTAAAATAATTACGAATTACGAGTTACGAGTTACGAATTTCAAATTACATATAAATAATTATAAAAATATTTTATACCGCAGAGAGAGATACTTTGCGGGATTTTTATAACTGCCCGTTAACAATCTTTCAGACTGTCCGAGAACAAATTTGTTTAAAATATCTATACAGCTCAAAGTAAATTAATTTTAATTTTTTTAACTTAGTCTTTAAGACTTTAAAATGTTGTCAATATTTTCAGACTGTCTGTCTTTCTGATTGGTAATGCATATGCAGATCAGGTCCCGCCTGAACTTAAC
>ERZ761609.339-NODE-339-length-58588-cov-11.981395_pt1 | contig 58588 bp, 45 predicted proteins | sample MGYA00511163_ERZ761609 | MGnify/ENA primary metagenome ERZ761609 (study PRJEB28899, sample SAMN02445070) | bioreactor sludge metagenome | biome: EBPR sludge | place: Australia: Brisbane, Thorneside Wastewater Treatment Plant | collected 2011-12-16 ... | reverse complement strand
GAGATGATGTTGTGGCCGATGTTGAACTCGGTTATTTCGGGAATGGCGGCGAGGGCGGCGATGTTTCGATAGGTGAGCCCATGGCCGGCAGCAACAATGAGACCGAGCGAGCGGGCGTGGACGGCGGCGGTGCGAATCCGTTCGACCTCGGCGGCGGCGCGGCGTTCGCCGTCGCCATGCATCGCCCGCGAGCCGAGTGTGAGTTCGGCATATTCGCCGGTGCAGAGCTCGACCTGCTGAGCGCCGGCGTTCTTTGCGGCCTCGATCTGATCGGTCGCGGGGTCGATGAAGATGCTGACAAAAACGCCCGCCGCTTTTAGGCGCTCGACGGCGTTCTTGATCGCCTCAAGATTGCCGATGACATCCAGCCCGCCTTCGGTGGTCACTTCATTTGGCTTTTCGGGGACAAGCGAGACAGCGTCAGGCCGTGTGCGTTCGGCGATGGTAAGCATCTCCTCGGTCGCGGCCATCTCGACGTTCAAATAGGTCGTGACGACGTCGCGGAGCAGCTCGATGTCGCGGTCCTGTATGTGACGGCGGTCGCCGCGGAGATGGACCGTGATGCCGTTGGCTCCTGCCTGTTCGCAAATGACCGCGGCGGTGATGATGCTTGGCTCGATGGTCTTGCGGGCTTCGCGAATGGTCGCGACGTGATCGATGTTGACGTTAAGGCGTGCTGACATTGCCGTAAACTCCCTTTCTGGCATTGCGCCTGATTTGACGCACCTCGTCAAACATACGGATGCTGTCGCGGAGTACATTTACTTTGCTGCGGTCGTCGTTGTTCCAACGGACCGGGATCTCTTTTAGCCTAAGGCCGTGCAGCTGGGCGACATACAGGAACTCGACGTCAAATCCGAACCGTTCGATCTGCATCATATCGAGCAACGGACGAAACTTCGCGACGTTGAAAGCTTTGAACCCACACTGCGTATCCCAAAAAGGCATTCCCGTCATCAGTCTGACGACCAGATTGAAGACCTTTCCGCCCTGCTCACGCCGCCATGGCTGATGCGTACCGATCAATGAGCGGTCGAGCGCACGCGAACCCAGAGTGACGTCCAGATCGCCGGCCTTTATCGGGTCGACGAGTTTTGGCATCTCTTCGATGGGCGTCGACAGGTCTGCATCGGAAAAAAGTGCAATCTCGCCTTCGGCCGCGAGAATCCCGGTCTTCACGGCAAAGCCTTTACCGCGATTCGGCTCGTAGCGGATAACGCGCGAAGGTATCTCTGGAAACTTGCTGCAGGCGGCCTCGGCGGTCTCAGAAGTTCTGTCACTCGATCCATCGTCGACAACGATCAGTTCTGCATTGATCCCGTTCGCATTGATATACGCGAGAATCGTCGATATCGAAGCGCCAACACGGTCTTCTTCATTAAATGCGGGTATGACAATCGAGGTCTTTTGATTCATCCAAAAATCACAATGTTAGGGCTTCGCTAAACTAAAGTAAAACACGAACGTATATGTTCTGCACGGCCCGGGTCGGTACGTGCTGCAAAAGCTCCAGGAATTTTTGGCCGGCGTTATGCACCCTGATTTCCGACAGAATTTCACCAGAATCTACGGCAACGTGAATTCAATTTACGGACACAAAGATATGGTATGATTATGAAGTTTGTAGTATTTAGCAATGAAAGGTAAATTCGCAGCCTGTGCACTAGTAACCATCGGATTCGGAGCCCTCCTTGGCGGCCTTTTCGGGAAGTTTCCGGCTTCCACGTCGGCTGACAGCAGCGTGACCACCGGTAAGATCGTCGCCGATTACCGCGAGGCCGTCGATGTGATGCAGAAAAACTACGGCGGTACGATCAATTACGAGCAACTGTCGGATTCGTCGATTCAGGGAATGCTGTGGTCGCTCGATCCGCATTCGCAGTTCTTTACACGCGAGGAATTCCGAAAACTATACGAAGAACAGGCATCGCAGTTTTATGGCATCGGCGTTTCGATACTCCAGCATCGTGACGGTGTCTATGTCCAGAGCGTGATACCCGGCACTCCGGCAGACAAGGCCGGCGTCCGTTATGGCGACCGGTTTCTCGAGGTGGACGGAAAGAACGCCAAAGAATGGACGAGCGCAGAGGTTTCAAAAAATGTACGCGGCGAACGGGGAACACCGGTAAAGATCAAGATCGAACGCGCGGCCTCGAACGCGCCGATCGAGCTTGAACTGGTTCGAGGCGGCGTGCCGCTGCCCTCGATCAGAAATTATTTCATGTTGCCCAATAATGTCGGCTATATCGGGCTGACCGGCGGATTTCAGGAGACTACAGCGGCCGAGTTGAACGATGCGATCGCCACGCTTCAAAAGCAAGGCATGAACAGCCTTATCCTCGATGTCCGCGGAAATCCGGGCGGATTGCTGCCGCAAGCTATCGAGGTGGTCAGCCGGTTCGTTCCAAGCGGACAGACGGTCGTTTCGGTCAAGGGCAGATCGCGTTATGCAGTAAGCCAGGAACTGCGTTCAAAAGGGAGTCAACAGGACCGGTCTCCGTTGGTCGTTCTCGTCAATGGCGGATCTGCATCGGCGTCCGAGATAGTCGCCGGAGCAATTCAGGATTATAGCCGCGGCCTGATAGTCGGCTCTGAGAGCTTTGGCAAGGGGCTGGTTCAACGCGTGTTCCCATTGCCTTACGGGACGGGTTTGACGTTGACGACGGCACGGTATTACACGCCATTCGGCCGATCGCTCCAGCGTGATTATTCGAACGGTTCGATCTATGAATATTTCACGCATACGAACGGCGAGGCAAATGGATCGGGCGAAGCCCCAAAACCGAAACCTGCGGGTTCGCCGGTGACCTTACCTGACGGACGCGTGCTGATGGGCGGCAGGGGGATAGAGCCGGACGTTGTTGTTGCCGCACCTGAGTTTACGCCGCTTCGGTTCAGGATCAACGATGCTGCGTTCTATTTTGTACGACAGCTCGTCGCGGGCAAGATCGCCGGCCAGGAATCGTATCGCGTAGAGAAACAGAACCATCAATGGTCGATATCTTCGGATGCGTTTCGGGTCACCGATAAGCTCTTCGAGTCATTTGAGGCATTTGTCCTCGCGAACAAGGACAATGGTCTATCAGCAGAGAACATCAAAGCAAATGCGGATTATGCAAGAACGCGGATCCGACAGGAATTGGCGACGGCCAATTTTTCGAACGAAGCCGGTATTCAGGTTCTGCTCGAAAGCGACCCGCAGGTCCTCAGGGCGATCGAGGTGATGCCTGACGCCAAGAAGATGGTCGAGCGATACCTCGCGAAGAAATAGGATATTTTCAAGCGGTCAACAGATGGACGAACTTGGTTCAGCCGGTTCGTCCGTTTGCTTTTTTGCCTAGCCGCCTCATTCGGCTCTTAAGTTTTCGGCTGCGTTGAAGTAAAATGCTTGTTTGACCTGCACTTAAGGGTTTTATGTACAAACAGATAGGCATATTGACCGGCGGCGGCGACGCACCTGGCCTCAACGCGGTTATACGCGCGGTGGTCAGAACTGCCGTGGGCGAATTTGGAATGAAGGTCATCGGGATCGAGGACAGCTTTGAAGGCATACTCGGTGAGACCCAAACGATGAAGCTTACGCCGCGAAGCGTGAGCGGAATATTGCCTCGCGGCGGCACTATCCTTGGCACCCGGAACAAGGGAAGCTTTGTTAAGATGACCGACGGACAGCCTTTCTTTCCGGAAATGCCTATCGCCGAGGCATTGGCGAATCTGGACATTCTCGGGATCGAGGCACTGATCGTTTTAGGCGGTGAAGGAACGCTTGCGATCGCAGAGCAATTTCACAATCGCGGATTTCCCGTGATCGGGGTCCCGAAAACGATCGATAATGACCTGGCGGCGACAGAGTTGACGTTCGGTTTCATGACCGCGATCGACGTCGCGACGGAGGCCTTGGACCGGCTCCACACGACCGCGGCGTCGCATGACCGGGTCATGATCCTCGAGGTGATGGGCCGGAATACCGGCTGGATCGCTCTTCACACGGGCTTGGCGGGCAGTGCCGACATAATCCTGATCCCCGAGATCCCGTTCTCTTTCGAATCGGTGCTGAGAAAGGTCAACGAACGCGAAAAACAAGGTTCGCGGTTCACCAACATCGTCGTTGCCGAAGGTGCGACAGAAGTGGGCAAAAAGGAAATGTATGCCGATAGCGGCAATTTGAGGCTCGGCGGCGTAGGCGATTACGTGCGTCGTAAAGTGGAAGAGTTGACCTCGAAAGAAGCCCGTTGTGTCGTCCTTGGCCATCTTCAGCGGGGCGGGAGCCCGAACGCGTTCGATCGAATGCTCGGGACCAATTTTGGGGCCTGTGCGGTCAGGGCTCTTGCGAATGGGCAGACGGGAAAAATGGTCGCGCTGCAGGCCGGCACGATCGTAACGGTCCCGCTTTCAGAGGCATGCGCGAATATCAAGACTGTACCGATCGACGGTCAGTTGGTTCGGACGGCTCGAGATATCGGAATTTCGTTTGCGGCGCCCAAGGAATCAGATCTTTAGTTCGGCACGACATCAGTAGCGAAGAAGTTTGAATATGGAAGAAGTAAAAGCAAAGCTAAAGGCAGAACTGGATGCATTGGAAGATGAACTGCATTTCAGGCTGCCGAAAGAGATCCAGAAGGCACGTGAGTTTGGCGACTTGCGTGAAAACGCGGAATACAAAGCGGCAATGGAGCGGCAGTCGATCGTCCAGGCCCGAATAATGCAGGTGCGTCAAAGGCTGACCGAGGTCGAATCGATCGATCTGACACGTTTGCCGACCGACCGCGTGGCATATGGTTCGAGCGTCGTTCTCTTTGAAATAGAAAAAGAAGAGAAGATCACCTATCGGTTGGTGAGTTCGGAAGAAAGCGACCCCGAAAACGGCCTTATCTCAACCCTTTCGCCGATCGGGCAAGCACTGATGGGCAAAGAGGAGGGCGATGAGGTGAGGGTCAAGACGCCGACGGGTTGGCGTAATTTCGAGATCAGCCGCCTGACGACGATCCACGAACAGGAATAACGAACGGAGTATTGAGCGTCTGTCAGTCCCGGAAAAACAGGCGACGCAACCAGGATGCTAGGAGAAGGTATAGGTCGGGGAGCAATGTGGATCATCAACGCGATGGTTCGCGGCCTTGCTTCGCTTGGAGTCCCGCCGAACATCTTGACGACCATCGGTGTCTCCATCAATGTCTTTTGCGGCATTCTTTTCGGGATGGGCGAGTTTTTCTACGCCGGTGTCGTTCTGATAATCGCAAACATCTTTGACATGCTCGACGGTAACGTCGCTCGTCTCACAGGGAACGTTACCAAGTTTGGCGGGTTTCTTGATTCTTCACTTGATCGTCTGTCGGACATGGTCGCTTTTCTGGGCATCATGGTCTTTTATGCCAGCAACACGCCGCAGCATTCGCTCCTGAACGTGATCTTGGGCGGCGTCGCTATGATCGGATCCGTAATGGTGAGTTATACGACGGCCCGGTCGGAGAGCTTGGGCGTCAAAGCGAACGTTGGTTTTTTGCAGCGTCCGGAGAGGATCGTGCTGCTGATCATCGGTGCGCTGTCGACCTGGGATTGGAACTCAGAAGTATACTGGTTCAACCGGATGCCGCAAGTGTTGTGGGTACTGGCCGTTGGTTCTATCTGGACGCTCGTCCACCGAATGTACTTTATTTGGACAGAGTTTCGACGTTTGGAGACTGAGGGAGAGCTGAGATGATCGATGGGCTTTCTGAATTTCTAGCCTCGTTAACTCTGGGAAACGTGCTTTTCGGGGTCGGTGTCTTTCTTTTATCGCTTACTTTCAGTTTCGCTGCGATCGCGGTCGTGCTCGTCAAACTGCCGGCCAATTATTTTAGCAGCCATTATAAGGCTGATTTTCTGCCCGATAGTCCGTGGATCGTCCGCTGGGGAGCAGTGATCTTGAAAAACGTATTCGGCGTTTTTCTTATTTTGCTCGGTATTGCGCTATCGTTGCCGGGTGTGCCCGGACAGGGAGTACTCACGATCTTGCTCGGGCTGATAATGCTCGATATTCCGGGCAAACGTCCGCTCGAGGCGCGGATCATTCAAAGACCGGCAGTGCTTTCCGCTGCTAATAAATTGAGGGCGAGGTTCAATAAACCGCCGCTGACCGTCGACTAGCATGGGGCTGTTCAATTTCTTAAGACGCAAAGGGCCGAGCGATATTCATGGCGAGCGTCGGCGTTTTCTGCTCGCGAATGGACGTATAACCGACGGCCGCATAATCGACAGCGAGACCACGTCTCGCGGCGAAGAGCTTGTCTTCTACGTCTATTCGCTTAATGGCGTCGATTTCGAATCGTCTGAACTGTTGTCTGCGGAGCAGATGGCCGATCCGCTGAAGTACGCTCCTGGAGCAAAGGTCGGCGTTCGATACGATCCGAAGAATCAAGGAAATTCGATGCTCGAATAGCGGACCTCATTTATACGGGGATTCTTCCAGCATTAATATGTTCAAGAAGATATTGATCGCAAATCGCGGCGAGATCGCTTGTCGGGTGATAAGGGCGTGTCGCGAAATGAAGATCGCCACTGTTGCTGTTTATTCGGAAGCCGATCGGGATGCGATGCATGTCAGATTGGCGGATGAGGCATTTTGCATCGGGCCAGCACCCTCGAACCAAAGCTATTTGTGCGCCGATAAGTTGATCGAGGTCGCGACGAGGACCGGGTCCGAAGCGATCCACCCGGGTTACGGATTTCTTTCCGAAAATGCGGGCTTTGCGCGCCAGGTCGCTGCGGCCGGGATCGTCTTTATCGGACCGCCTCCCGAAGCAATGGAAGCAATGGGCGGCAAAATGTCGGCCCGCAAGATCGCGATCGAGGCGGGTGTGCCGGTCGTTCCGGGGACTACCGAAAAACTCAGATCATTCGACGACGCTGCGACGACGGCTGCCGAGATCGGATACCCGGTGATGTTAAAGGCATCGGCCGGCGGCGGCGGAAAGGGAATGAGGCTGGTTCTGGAAGCAAGCGAGCTCAAGAACGCTCTTGAAACCGCCCAGTCCGAGTCGCTTGCCAGTTTTGGCGACGATGCCGTCTATATCGAAAAGGCGATCGTCCGGCCACGGCATATCGAAATACAGGTCTTCTCGGACAAGCACGGCAATCACGTACATCTAGGTGAACGCGAATGCTCGATCCAGCGACGTCATCAAAAGGTGATCGAGGAAGCACCGTCACCCATAAACTCCGCCGAACTGCGCGAAGCGATGGGAGCGTGCGCAGTTCAAGTCGCGCGGGCCGTTAAATACGTTGGCGCGGGAACGGTGGAGTTTCTTGTTTCAGACCTCGACCGATCGTTCTATTTTCTCGAAATGAATACCCGGCTGCAGGTAGAGCATCCGGTCACCGAGTTGGTCACCGGGATCGATCTGGTCCGTGAGCAGATAAATGTGGCCTCAGGCGAAGAACTGTCGTTCACGCAGGCCGACATCGTGATGCGCGGGCATGCGATAGAATGCAGAATCTATGCCGAGGATCCCGAACAGAACTTCATGCCTTCGCCGGGACGCATAACGCGGCTGAAGGTTCCGCACGGGCCGGGCACACGTGACGACAGTGGCGTTTACGAAGGTGCTGAGGTGTCGATCTATTACGATCCGATGATCTCGAAATTCGCCGTACTCGGCCGTGACCGGCGCGAGGCGATCGAACGTATGCGTAGGGCGCTATCAGAATACCGGATCGAGGGGATCGCTACGACGCTGCCTTTCTTTCGCGAAGTGATGGAGGATGGCGTATTTATCGACGGCGATCTGGATACAGGATTCATCACCGGGTTTCGGGACCGCCGCAAAGAACATGTACCGGACATGATCGAACGCGATCTGGCATTGGTCGCGGCTGCACTGAGTCATTCAGAACAGCGAACGGGAATCAAAGAGAAAGCAATGGGATCGGAGCGGCTAGGGGATTGGGCAGCTACGTGGCGGGTCTCGAATCGCTGACCCTTCTTGTTCCTCGAACACGTGAAGCGGACGGAACACGAAAAAAAACGGGCCTGAAATGATCCAGACCCGTTCGAGATCGCACCAAGTTGTTCAGATCGCGGACAGGGGCTATCCGCCGGTCAAATACCAGGGACGGTCATTCCGCGACGAAATCCAATCCCGTCAAGTTATCTTCAAGCGTGATCGTTCGATCGTTGTCGAAGAACGTGTAGCGTTTGTGCGATGCCCGAACCATATAGAGCGTAGCAACCGGAACCTCTTCGAACGTGTAATAACCGAACGGATTCGTCATTGCGTATCGAACCGTGCCGGTGGAAAGGTCTGTCAATTCCATCCTCACATTCGCAATGCCTCGTCCAGCGGTCGTCAGAGCCCGGCCTGAGATTATTGCGTCGGCTGATGACGGAGCCGTAAATGGCTCAAAACAAAACGATACAGCATTCACCTGCGGAAATTGATTTCCGATCGGTGGGGTGGAAAACGGCCCGACATCGCTCACCGCTAAGGTCGGATATGTGTAAACGTACAAGCCTGTACCGCCATTTACGCCGCTAATAACGATAGCCGAGACGGCTCGATCAAGAAACTGTGGAGGACCGAGCGACCACGAATTTACATTACTGCCACTCGAACTGATATTGATGGCCAGGTTCGGATTTTCAGTCATGCCACCAAAAATCGAGACGGGAGCCGCATTGACCAGCGGGAAACTACCGTTCGGCGTTGGTGTCCCGATCCTCATCTCCCAAAACGTGGTCATGTGGGCATATTCCGGCCCGCCCCTGTCAAACAGTGCTTTGCAACCTTCGTAGGTCGTCTCAATGTAATACGGGCCCAACCCGGTTCGAAGGGAATCGTCGTTCGTCTTGATCTCCGCCTGGCTCTTACCGGCTCGCGGGTCCAGGGTTCGGAGCTGGCCGAAACTGACGTTTGCTAGCAAAAGCACGCACAAGGTGAATGCGGCTGCTCGCGAAGCTAAAACGAAATGCGTGAACTTTCCTTGGTGGAAATACATAATCTAGTTACTCCTATGAAGTAGTCTCCAATTAAGAAGAAAAAACGTTAGTGCATTTGCCAGAGGCTCTCGCCCGGGGGTACGGGCAACACTGAACGAAAAAAAAATTGACTGCTCGAAACTTAGAAAACTATAAACGATTGTTTAACAAATATTTAGATCGAAGTCAATAACCATCTTCTTGAGATCGGCCCTCTTTTTCCGTGTGAACCTTTCCGTTTCAGGTTGATTCAAACGACAAACACCCAATACTTGCAACACATTAGCGGACACACCACAAGATATTCCCGCTTCGGCGTCTGGTACAAAGACGCTCAGACCGTTTATATTTGCACAAATAAAGTGGCAATTCGGACGATTTCCAATAATTGTTTTCGTCCCGAAGCAGTATTTTTGCCTGATTCGACGCCTCAAGTCAAAAAAAGACCCGATCATCGATCGGGCCTCACCATCCGTTTTGCTTTCTCGATCGCAGCGTCAACTGCCCCGAGTATGCTCCGTTGCCGTGAAGTTCATATCGAACATATCGCCATCCAAAGAGAACGAGTGGCTATCAGGTGTGAATTGATACCGTTTGCTGTTGCTAACCGATATCACGTAAAAGTGGGAAACGGTAAGTTCGCCGAACGAATAGAACCCGAACGAGTTCGTTATCGCGCTTCGCGTCTCTCCGGTGTTCGCGTCAAACAGCGTCACATGCTGTCCGCGAAGCCCGGTTCCGCGTTGATCGATCAAACGTCCGGTTATCGATCCGGGAGCGGCGGTCGGTGCGAATTGTTCGCCTCTGAAGGTACATACGATCGATTCACCTTCTTCGACGACGATATTCGCCTTTCGATTTGGCAGGTCAACCGTCGAATTCTGAGAATTCGGCATGCCTTCGGCTCCGGTCTCGGTACAAGAGATCGAGGTTAGTCCCCAACCCGTCGTCTCGTTTTCGGTTACGGTTATCGCATTCGATTCGTCAAAGAGAAACACGTTCGCATTCGTAACACGGTCTGCCGGTACTACGTCGCTGTCGACCAACGAGAACGACGGGAGTCCGAAGTTGCTGGCCGTGTAGGTAAATGATTCTGAAGACGAGGTCCCGCCGCCCCACGATACCACTTCTTTAATGATGGTTACGCTGCCTGGCGTCGGAGGCTGAGCGCCGTCCAGCCAAGTGTAAAGGAGCTTGTTCGGCGAAACGGTGTCGATGTTGGTCACGCTTCCCGAGGTGGCATCGAGCTTGATCCGGTTGGCGACGGTTGCCGGCGAGGCATTGGGGTTGGCCTCCAAATAAAGTGCAGCAGCTCCTGCAACCATCGGCGCTGCCATCGATGTTCCGGTCATAAGCCGCGTTCCGGTGTCGCTCAGATGGCTGAGCGAAGTGATATTGTTTCCGGGAGCAAAGATGTCAACACATGCTCCGAAATTTGAATATCCGGCGCGAGCGTCATCGTTCCCGGTGGCGCCGACCACCAATGCCGAAGACGCGGTCGCGGGTGAATAAAGGCAAGCATCATTCCCGTTGTTTCCGGCCGAAACGATGAACGTGATCCCCGAGGCGACCGAATTGTTGATCGCATTATTCAATGAGTTTGAAATGCCGCTGACGGCAATGCTCATGTTGACGACCGCCGGATTGACGCGATTTGCAGTGACCCAGTTGACGCCGCTGATCATGCTCGAAACCAGACCAAACCCGGAACACGGCAGCACTCTGACGCCGTAGAGACGGGCATTCTTTGCAACGCCGTATGTCGAACTGCCGATCGTTCCAGCGACGTGTGTACCATGACCGTTGCAGTCGATGCCATTTTGACCGTCTGTAAGCGCATCGAACGCTACCGACGCGCGATTTCCAAATTCCGTATGAGTAGGCCTGATGCCCGAATCGATCACGTAAACGTTCACGTTCGCTCCGGTCTCGGAATACATGAACGCGCCGTTCAACGGCAGTTCGCGTTGATCTATCCGATCAAGGCCCCAATCTGAATTGGTCGTTACACTACTGACATATGCTACCGAGTCTTCCTCGACAAACTCGATCCGCGAATCGCGGCTTAACGCCTCTGCGTCCTTAGCAGACATCTCTGCCGAAAATCCTTTGATCGCCGTATCATAGATCGTATCGATCATCGCGTTGTATTCACCGGCCAGAACATTGGCAGTCGACGCTGCAGAAGGATCCGTTTCGGTAGACTTCGACCGATCGTCCTTGAACACTACGATATATCGGCCGGGAACGGCGTTCCGGCTTCTGATGAGTTTGCTGTCTTTACCCGATGCGGGAGCAACGGCGAGGTACAACGAGAAGCCAAATCCAAGGATAATGAAGGCGACGAAGAGTGTTCGTTTCATATGTCGGTAGGAACTTCAGGGAAGTCGTTGAGATTATTTGGTTTAGTTGGGTGCAGAAAGAACGTTGAAGATGGATCGCGGGGCCGATCACTGTATAACAATGTAGATAGTTGCTAAACAGAAGTCAACATTTTGTTTGGGCGGCAATGAGGTATTCGGTCATTCTGACCGAAATTCGGTCGCTTTGATTGAAAATCCCAGGACATTCGATTTTCGCGGTCGTTACATAGTAGAATCTCGCCTGGAATCAAACATTGCTTGCAACAATCAATTTATGGAAGAGAAACTTAAATCGCTCGTTGGAAAGAAGATCGACGTCAGCTGTACTTCGGCCGTAGGATTTACCGGAGAGGTTCTTGAGGTTGAAAACGGGATACTTTCGCTACGCGATGATGAAGATAAGACATTGTATATATCGATCGAAAAGATCGCTGCGGTCAACGTGGTTTCTGACAACCATCTTCGTCCGGGTTTCGTTGCATGAAAAATGGCTCGAACACGCTTTACCATGTTCGAGCCGAAATGTTGCGGGCAATTTAGAAAGCCCGATCCGTTGGGCCTAGTTCTTTTTCAGGCCTGATCTGGCCGGAACCTTCCCCTTCGTACCCTCGGACAAGTTCTTCACCTGCTGCGGTTCGCCGGCGACGAACGTCAATCCGACAATGTTATCGAGCAAAGTGAAAGAATGGGTATCGATCGGAAAATACACACGTTTGCCCGAAACGCTCACCACATAGAACTGGGCGGTCGTCAGGTAATCAAATTTGAAAGTGCCGAACGAACCCGTCGTGACCGCTTTGATCTCTCCCGTCTGGACGTTGTAGATCTCGACGTTGATGCGTGAGAGCGCTCGGCCTCCGGCATCGATCACTCGTCCTTCAACGGAAGCCGGTGCTGAGGTCGGCCCAACGAGCAGGATACCCGTCGGGTCAAGGCTGGGCGTTTGCCAATCTTCCTGGGGATAGCAATTCGAACCCGGCTGACATCCGATCGGATAGCCGCCGAACGTACCAGGTGTTGTTGCATCGACCGTGTCGGTCCGTTCGCCGCCTTCGGGCATTCCGGTTCCATATGCAGTCGGGTGGTTCAGATAGGTCGTCCATTGTGTGACGGTCGTTCTGACCTTTACCGTTATCATCCCACCAATGCCGAGTACGGCGTTCGGGGCGAGCATATTGTTGTTTCCGGTGCCGTTGTAGGAGGCATTCGCCGTCGCGATCGTTCCCGAACCGTTTGTCGTGACGACCAGCGGTCCCTGATAAATAAGGCCAGATTGCAGCGGGTCGACTATCTGGAAATTCGTAACCGGTACGAGCCCATCGTTTATATAACGGATCGTCCACGTGATCGTATCGCCGGGATTGAAAACGCCGACAGGAACGGCATCGTCAGGCGTGTTCGGGAGATATTCGACCTGCTTGAATCCCTTGACTATCGGTATCGAAAGCGAGCATCCGCTGCGTTCCGAAGGTACAAGTACCGCGTTCAGGATCATCCTCTGGGCATTGCGACGCTCAAGGCTGGCATTCGTCGGCGTAGTGTCGCGGTAATAGTCGTGGCCGCCGATCGTGAAGACGTGGCCTCCGCCGCCGGTTGATGTGGGAATGCGTCCGACCGCGGCGATATGTGCCGTTGTCCAGCCGGTGCTGGTGTTCCTAACGGCTGAAAGTGTGTTGTTGATAAAATTGGCATCTCCGCCAATTACAGAAAACTCCGAGACAGCGCCGTCAACATTTGATGCAAAGGCCCCGACGAACTGACTGAAAGGCATCGCCGGGTTCGGGTAGGTCACCTGCGTACTCGAGGTGCCTATGGTCCGACCGGGGAACTGACTGCTGTTGCCAAACAAATTGAATCCGTTCGCTGTTTGAAATCGCGGGTTCTGATTCTGTTCGTAGTGGGTTATCGATTCACACTGGATCAGGAAGTTGCCGCCGTTCTCAACAAACCCGCGGAACGAATTATAGAACGGAGCTGACGTAGCATGGGCCTGGGTCGCCATCGTATAGCAGCTGCCGGGGCCGATATCGATGTCTTCGACCGGGGCAAAATATCCCGTCAGCTTGGCTTCGGTGAAGAGGGTCGTGTGCGGATCGCCTCCCCAACCGCCGTCAACCGGCCCGACCGCGATAAGGGGTTTGTGTGTCAGCGTATACCTTATCGGAGCGTTGACCGCGGCGTTCGTTTGATAAACGCGGACGTCATTTGACGTTCCGTCGATCTCGTTATTGAACGCCGTGATTATCGGAAGGGCGAGAACCGCGTATTCCTGAACTACGACCAACGGGCCGCCAGAGAAGCCGAAATCCGACGGTCCGGTCTGGCACGATTGCCCGGAGATGCGCGTCGCATTCACGGTAAAGTCGTTCGCGTCTTTCGACGCTTTGTTTGCGATCGCCCATTTGACCGGGATGTTGTTGTGCAGAAGACGGACCGCCAATCCATACGCCTTAAGGTTGAACGCTGGTCCGTTACAGCCTGTCGAATTGCCTTGTTTGGCATTGTCCATCGCGATAACGAGCGAACCGCTCGGTATCGTCTCGTCAATAGAGGTCCCAGGCTGGGCAACGGCGATGATTGTTGCGATCGCAGCAATTACTGCGACCCGAATACTTTGAAATATTAATACTTTAATTGATCTCATTTTCTTACTCCATTTATGCGCATGGCGCACAGGCATGGCCGAATAGGCCTAATAGGTCAATAGAAATCTACCTTGATACACACGCAATACGGCGAATACCGCGAACTATCCAAAATAATTTGTCAGGCAGCGAGGTCATTGCGATCGGGACAATACCCGGACGAAAGCATGATTCGAATCCGAAAATTCCAGACGCTTTGAGAGGAGAGGAGCGCGCTTATATACCGATCTAAAGTGCAATTTGAATGCCAGCCCAACCCGGGAGAAAGATCGAAATTGGGCCCGCTTTTATCGCATCGAGGCTCTCTTGTGGTCGTCGCAAAATGAACTCGAGCGCGGCTGATAGCGTAAAATTCCACGGTACGTACTACATTTATCGCGTTCACGACTGCCGAGATCGAACGGCGCGCAAAAAAGCCCGGAGCCGATAAGCCCCGGGCCGATCCTAAAAAAAACTACCGACCTATTTTACGCTGTGCGGATCGGGCATGACCAGGCGGCGAAATCCGACAATGCGTTTCTCCCAATACCCTTTGAATGGCGAATACGTGATTCCTTTGCTGGATGAGGCGTGGTAAAACCCGTTTTCGTCAGCAACGATACCCATATGGCCAAGTTTGTTCATGAAAACGAGTGTACCGAACTCGAATCGTTCGTCGCCCATCACCGGTTCTGACATTGCCCACAGGCTGCGGGCACTTTGCCGCGTGAAATTGATACCTGCATCGTTGAAAACGGCCCATACAAAACCGGAACAGTCATAGCGGTTCGGCCCGGTGGAGCCATAAAGATACGGAATGCCGAGCCGTTTTTGGATAGCTCCGAGCATGCTGTTCGTAACGACCGAACTATACATCGAACGTTTGCCCGCGGCCCTTGCCATCACGGTCAACGGGCTCGATTCGCCGGTTTTTTTCACTAGCGGTTTCGACGGTTCCGCGACGACGATATTGTCGGTCAATACGGGGCGTTGGCTTGTGGATCTGACCGGTGCGGATGAGGAAAGCGATGCAGGCCTTTCAGCTTGCGGCTGAGCGGCGGGCTGGTTTGTCGGCCTCGAAGAAACGGTTCGCACAACGCGTTCCCGATCTTGAGAAAATACCGCGTTGTCGGCCGAAAGTACTACCGAAAGGCCGCAAAGCGACAAAACCAAGCCTCGTTTCAAATTGATCAAAATTTATGACTCCTGCTATTTGTTTCAGACTTGAAGAACGAAGGCAGGGTGATCCGGGATCACCTAATTGACGCAAAGGCCAGGAGCAAAGATTAATCCGATGATCCGTCTAGCGGATCCAATGGACGTTCAAATTGTCTGTATATTTATCGTTGCTGAAACGCGAAATTCGTGTTTGCGTTGCCGGATAAATCGCAAGGCTTCGTACTGTCCGGCTGATCAGCTAAGAAAGAGGTTAACATTTTTGATCACGAAATTGCAACGCGCGGAAAGCGACCCCCCAATGCGGGCGTCGGACAATTCCCGGTTTCCCGAGAATTGTCCGTGCGTCACCTCCCCGCAAATGCCTTCCTTAGTTGTCCGTTGTATGCAATGAAATAGATGCAATGAACCAATGCTTCCAAAAAGCAAAAACGGCGTCGGCATAAACCGTCGCCGTTCCTATTGAATCTGGAAGTAATCTACGCCGAGAAAGAGGTTCCGCAACCGCATCCGCCGGTAGCATTCGGATTCTCGAACGTAAAGCCTGACCCCATCATGTTCGACGTGTAATCGATCTGTACGCCGTTCAGATACTGTGCCGAGAACATATCGACGAAAAGCTTGATACCAAACTTGTCGAGGATGAAATCGCCCTGTCGCGACTCTTCTTCGATGTTCAGGCTGTACTGAAAGCCCGAACATCCGCCGGGAACCACGCGGACGCGAAGGCCGGCGGTTTCGGGCAGGTCATCTTCGCCAGCGAGAAACTTTTTGATCTCGACGGCGGCCGCTTCGGTCACATTCAATTCGACGTTTGGTGCTGCTACTGCTGACATATAAATTGCTGCTCCTATCAAAAATAAAGGACACGGAACCTCCGAATCCTTACATTAAAATCAATATTAGAACAAATGCCACGCAGGTGCAAGCAAATAGTAAGGGTCATCGCTTTTTATAACGCTCATCGTTGTACTCGATAATGACTGCACCTCGCAGCGAAGTTGCGCCGGGGAATGCCGATTTGACCGGCGGGGTCCAAGAAAGCAAAGGTTGTGACCGAGGGGAACCCTGTACCTCCGCCTTCCAAATGTCCGCGAGTCTGAGCATCAATTTTTCGCCAGTCCCCAATGCGATCTGGCAACCGCGGATCTCGACTCGCGAACCTGTATCAAGGAGCGGCGTCAGTTTTCTGATGTGAGGCTCGAATGTGGCGAGCGTATCATCGCTCACCTCGTCCTCCACAAATCTCATGTTGCCCTTGCCGTAATCCCTGCCGCTGGCGTAGTGTGTCGTTCCGTGTCCCCAGATCCGGAGAACCGAGATCTTTTTGTCGCCGACGCGCGCAGCAAGAGCTTCAAAAAATTCACCGCAGCGTTTGCCCGAAAGGTCGACCGCACCATCGATGTTGTTATTTACCACGTTGGCGATATCGGCGCCGCTGATCGCATCGACTACTATTGCCATACGACCCTCCAATATGGGCAGGCCGCTGCGAGGACATTAACGCTCTTGGGTGTTGTGCTTATTGATTCGTCTGACATGTTCGATCTCCGTTGGGCGCCGAAATTCGCATAACCGCAGCACTACGCGGGGACGAACGCAATACCGGCTCAAAGATGGGCTCAGATGTAAAGAATAACAGGTCAGGTTGGAAGACGACAGCTGGCCGCGGATGAGGTTCGATCGGAGCGGCGAGCACGGTCTTTCGCCGTTATCCGTGGAAGGAAGACACAAGATCATCTGACCACCGAGAATTCCACACGTTCCGATGAAGGCGGGCAATATGATCAATGACCGTCTAACGGGCTTGGTCCGATCTAGACCTCATATTTTCGCATTTGACCCGATCAATTGCCGCCTTTTTCTATCCTTGCGGTCATTGAGGGAATGCCGTCAGCTCGAGTCCGGCGATGTCTTCGGCAAGGAAAATGACGTGCGGCGTTGAAACAAAGCCTTTTGCCGAAAACTCGATCACGTATGTGCGGCCCGCCTCGAGCCCGTCGAAACGAAATCTGCCAAATGGGTTGGTCAGAGCCGATCTGATGGCGCCCGACTCATCGATAATGATGACGCTTGTTCTGACCAGCGGGCGGCCGTCAGACGTGACGACGCGTCCTTCGATGGCTGCCATCGCGGAGGTCGGTCCGAGATCGAAGTTCCAAAAGCCACTCTGTAAAAAATAGGGAGCTCCGTACGCAAGCGGGCCCAAGACGGGCTGACCCGACGTGCCTGTTACTTCGTACTGGGCATTGCTCGACGTTCCGCCGCCGGTAGAGATGACAAACCGCGTGACCTCGTATTGACCGAACGAGGGTGAACTTGACCCACTGAGAGCGACAAGTGCGACAACCAAAATTCCAAAGTTAAATCTCATTTCTTTGCCTCCGGGAACATTCGTGAACATCACTCGGTCGTGATGGGAAAAAAGCAGCCGAACCGAATTGTATTTATCGGGGCTTCGGAGCTTTTACCTTGCATATGGCCGCGGCGTTATTTGTCGCACAAAATGCGTTCCGCAATTCTGTAAGTGTCATGCGGAGCGCATCGTTTTCGGTTTTCAACTGTTCGATCTCGTCCCGCTGTTTCGAGATCTCGCGGCTCTGGTTCTCGATCTGCGCCTGTTGTTCAATGACGGCGTTGACAGCGACGACGCCGATGCGATCGTATTTCACGCCTTCGACCTCGCCTTTGTCGTTCGTTGTAGTCAGCAGCGGTTCGACCGCAGCTACCTCTTCTGCGACCAAACCAAGGTCGGCTTTGCCGCCGTCTTTCCAAGTGAACGCTACGGGCCGGAGGTTACGGATAAGATCGAGGCCCGCCGTAAATCCGGAAACGTTATTCTTGTAACGCATGCTGGACGAGCAGGCGGCTAGAACGTTTCCGTTTATCAACGATGAATTGAGACAGACCTGTGCAGTTCCGCCTGTTCCCAGTAATCCGATCGAGACCGTATCAAGCCCGCCGCGTCCAAGTTGAACCTGGTTACTGGCATAGGATCTCGAATCTGCACCGATCGCGGTGGCATTTTGCATGTTCGCGGTCGCCACGGTCGCATTCCAGCCGATGATCGTGTTCTGCGAGCCGGTCGTATTGTCCCGACCCGAATCTTTGCCTATGAAGATGTTCTTGGTCCCGGTCGTGTTAAAGAATCCGGCGCTTGCTCCGATAAATGAATTGTCAGAGCCGGACGTGTTCCTCGCGGCTGCGCTCGCACCGACAAAGGTGTTTGATTCGCCGATCGAATTGGCAAAGCCAGACAACACGCCGAAGAAAGCGTTTCCGCCACCGGTGGTTGTCGCATTTCCGCTCTGGTAACCAAAGAAGGAATTGCCCGAACCGGTGGTATTTGCGAGCCCGGAACTTGCGCCAAAAAACGAGTTCTGACCTCCGGTACTCGCCATCCCCGCATTGTGCCCAAAGTACGAATTTCCGCCGGTACTAACTGTCGAAAATCCTGCCTGAAAACCGAAGAAAGAGTTATTGTTACCGGTAGTGTTGCGAGCTCCAGACGTCACTCCGACAAAGGTGTTCTGCGAACCTGAGCTATTTGGGGCCCCGCTTCCCATACCGACGAAGGTGTTTGAGCTGCCGCCGACATTGTTTGCGCCGCTATTGACCCCAAGGAATGTGTTGTCGAACCCGCTTTCGTTCGCAAATCCTGATGCTGCACCGACAAAGACATTTCCGCCTCCGGTCGTATTTGACGCACCGGCATTCTCGCCAATAAAGGTCAGGCCGCCAACGGTGGTATTGCCGGACCCGGCTCCGACTCCAAGAAAGGTATTGCCGGTGCCCGATACATTCGATCGGCCAGAACTGTGGCCAAGAAACACGTTATTGCTGCCACCAAGATTCGAGAGGCCCGAATCAAAACCGATAAACGTGTTCCAAATCCCGGTGGTGTTTGCCTGTCCCGCGTTTCTGGCAACAAAAACGTTCTCTGTGCCTGCGATGGACAGCACACGATTGCCGCCGATCTGAAACTGCGACCCGGCATTGAAAATACTGGCCGTGCCGGAACCACTGATGTTGAAGTTCGAAGTTGCTTGCTGGGTTGTCGTATTTTGAATGTAGTTCGGACTGCCTGGAGTAAGGTTGATCGCGCCTGTGATGGTTCCCGAGACGGTCAGATTTCCAGTGATCAATCCGTTGCCTATAACGTGGAGTTTGCTTGTTGGACTCGTGGTCCCAACGCCCAGATTGCCAGTCAGAACCGAATTCCCGACCACATGCAGTCGCTGCGTCGGAGCAGTCGTACCGATGCCGACATTCGTATCTGAGGTGGCGCTGTTGATTCCGTTGATCGAACCCAGGACGATCGAGTTATCCTGTTGAACTTGCGCCCGGTGGCCAATCGCAGTCGCATTCCAGTTAACGTTGGTGGCGCGACTCAAGGAGCCGATCAGCGTTACGCCGTTGCACCCGATTGCACCTGGTGCGCACTGTGCATTCGCGCCCAGCATCGTATTCTCAAAACCATTTGGGCTTCCTGCAGCGGTACCGATAAATGTATTAAAGTCTCCAGTCACAATCTCGTTGCCCGCCGCCGCGCCGAGAAACGTATTCTGACTCCCACTCACAAGTGAGGTGCCGGCATCCGTGCCAACTAAGGTATTTAATTCCCCGTCAGTGCTAGCCTGCCCGGCATTGGCTCCGAAAAATACATTTCGATTCGAATTCGTGGTTGCCCTGCCTGCCCGATATCCAAAGAACGAGTTGAGTTGTCCTCCCGTATTGTTGAGCCCCGTTTCCGTACCAAAGAACGAGTTTCCGGCACCAGTGTTCCTCCGTCCCGCCAGTCTCCCGAAGAACGACCCGTTGTTTCCACCACCGGCACCATACCCGACAGAGGTCGCCGCTGTGCTCGCGGCAGGTACAACGCCTGGTGGCAGGCCCCCACCCGCTCCGAATCCAACGGAAGTGCTGCCCTCGCTAGGCAATAGTGTGTCAAACCCAAGCGATATACCAGTTCCTGAAGCTTTTAAGAACCTTTGGCCGTTCATCCGGTACTCGCTGGTAACATCGAGATTGGCGGCAGTTCCGTCACCCGTGATATTGAAGTTAGCCGCTTGGGGATTCGTATCGTTTTGAATGTAGCTCACGCTTCCGGGCAGCGGCTGCCGAGCATCGGTCAATCGCGGGTCGTTCGTTTGAACCAAGCCTGAAAGAGGCACGCCGCCTACGGTTCCGGAATTGTCGGAGGTACTACTTCGCACGGAATATGGAACCCAATCGACCGATTGGCGAGGAGAGAGAACCGTGAAAATCTGCTCGCCGGGCCCTTTGACCCGAATCTCAAGATATCGAGGTTCTCCTGAGAACTGATTTCCAAAATCTAACCGGGCGATGAACACGCCGTTTCGCAGTAATATTCCCCTGGTTATAGTTGGACCAAGTTGGCCGCCGCCAGTCTCCTCATCAAAAAGCAAGAACTGAAACTCATAGATGGTATTTGGATTAACATTCGTCCCACTTAGCGTTCCTTGATATGTAAAGGTCGTAGAGGTGGGGGGCTGTGCTGCCAAGGTTCCAACAAAAACAATGGTTGCAAACAAGATCACAGTTGGTACTTTAAGTCGCATAAGTCGTTCTTTCCCTTTCCTATTTTTAAAGGTGACGATATTTGAGCCTCAAGCCATCGCCCGACCGCCCGCCACCATTTGAAATAACGTACTCGGTCATCTCGTATTGAGCGAAACTTTCATCGAAGGCGGCAACGATGATAAGGAGCAAACAGAAAACTGGAAACACGCGTCGATATGTTTTGACCTTGGAAGCCAACTTTGGTTCTGAAAATACTTGAGAGACATGGCGTTGGAACTCCGATCAAGGTTCTGGAAATGCCGGTGGAAGTCTAACCGCGACGTTTTGAGCACCAGTCGCCCACACGTTGATCCCGTCGAAAACAAGGCCGCGACTATCAGTTAATGCAGTATGTTCTGCAAGTAGGGCTCCGTCGCTTATTCGAAGCTTGTGAATCTGTCCATTGCCATGCGAAACCCACAGGCTTGTTCCGTCAAAGAGGATGCTGCGTGCAAGAAATCCCAAGGAATTTGATAAAAACGATGAAATTATGGAGCCATCGCTTGGCTTGATCTTAACGACATTACCGAGTTGGGTCAGGGCATAGATGTGTGTTCCATCAAACTCAATCCCTGTTCCATTCCCCAGAGCTCCAAGGGGGAATGTTCCAAATGAGTTGCCACCCGTAACTCGAATTCTAGTTACGCTATTTCCCGTGTTCGCCGTCCAAAGATAGTATCCATCAAATACAATCGCCACGGGCCCAACGCCTACATCGATGGTTTCTACAACTGAACCGTCGCTTGTACTCAACCTCGTCACACTATTTGATGCAGAGTTGGTTACCCAAACATCAGTACCGTCGAAAGCAATAGCGATGGGGTTGTTTCCTACTGAATAGGTACCTAAGTTAGTGCCGTCGCTTGCACGGATCCTCGAAACGTTGCTGCTACCGAAGTTTGCCACCCAAATATTTGAACCGTCGTAAACAATTCCCCTGGGATTCAATCCTACGGGATAGGTGCCTACTATCGAGCCATCGGTCGGGTCCAGTTTTGTAACGTTGTTTGAACCGGAATTTGCTGTCCAGACATGCTTGCCGTCAAAGGTAATTCCGTGTGGCGAGGTTCCGACCGGAAAAGTTCTCCATCTTCTCAGAACGTCCCATCGTTTTGATGCGAGAAGTGATGCATTTCTTTTTGGAGCGTCGATCAGATTCGGTGCCAGTTGTTCGGGGCCGACGGTGCCGAGTGCGATATTAGAACCATTTAGATTCGTGATGCCGGCCCCATTACCCGACACTGTTCCGCCGCTTACGTTTGTTGCGTTTACAGCATAGTTCGCCTCGACGGCTGAGGCTGACCGGCCGGCGTAAGGAACCATATTCACCGCCTGGCGCGGTGAGAGTACCGAAAACGCACCTTCGCTATTGCCTGGCCTGACGGCGATCTCAAGGAAGCGAAGTCTGTTTTCGATAAGTATTAGTGCACCTGTCGGAATATCGACGGTGAATATGCCGTTCGTTACCTGTACGTTATCGAATATGGTATCGGTACCTGCCGGCTGATCTATGGCCTCGAGCTGTGTGATACGGATATCGTAAACGCCATTTGCAGGAGCACCGCCGTCATTCAGCTTGCCCTGATAGGTGAATATGTAGCTCTGGGCCATTGCGGTCATGCTGACAAGAAGTACAAAGGTTCCTACGAGAATTGCACGAGCTCGCTGCATTTGGTTTTGATCTCCCATTTAGTTTGTATAGGTCTGCGGTCAGTCACGTAGCCGGCGGTCAGGCTGCATCGGTTTTTATTGATACTTATGGCTTCTAACCTTATAATTTTCGGGAGCCGGAAAAATCCTGTAAACAGCCGGAAAAGTTCCGAAAAGTTCCGAAAATGCACGATGCAGCGAGCATGTCTGACGGTCTTCGTTTCGATGGCTATGTATTTAACGCCTCACGGCGGAGCCTGATGAAAAATGGGGTTCGGATCGAACTGACGCCGAGGGTCTTTGATCTTCTTGCGAAGCTGATCGAGAACGCCGGCGAGGTCGTAACGAAGGACGAACTGCTTGCAACCGTGTGGTCAGATGCCGTCGTCGAAGAAGGAAACGTCAACCGAACCGTTTCAACGCTTCGCAGAAAACTCGGGCGTCAGTCAGACGGGAGCGATTTTATCGAGACCGTTCCGAAGCAGGGTTATCGGTTCATTGCTCGGATAGAGGCCGCAGCTGTCAGTGTTGAACCCGATCGCCCGGAACGGGGTTCATCACCGGGATCACAACCGTGGCAGAAAAGCAGATATATTTATCTCGGCTTGGGGCTCGCGCTTTTCGCATCGCTTCTCGCGGCCGCGTTTGTCTACAGGCCCCAGACGCCGGGAAAAAAAGCAGGTGTCCCCAAGAACACCTTGATCAGGCTGACAAATGACCCAACGACGGACATGGTCCCAACATTCGCGTCTGACGGCAGGATCAGGTTTGTACGGCTGGAGGGAAAGATATCTTATAGCTACGTAATGAATGCGGATGGGAGCGATGTCCGACGCGAAGCAGCTATTCCCGGGCTCGCCCGAGGACTTTGGTCGCCGGACGGCACAAAGGTCTTCTATCAGCGGGAGGGAGGCGGATCAACCGTTTTTATCGCCAATGCGGACGGGAGCGATGAAAAGCAGCTCACATTCAACGCCGGCAATACCTCGTGGTCGCCTGACAGCAAAAAGCTCGTTCTTCAAGTTTGGTCCGAAACGCCGGACGGAAAAAAGAACTCGGACATATTTATTTATACGCTTGCTTCGGGCGAACTCCAGCCGGTTGTCAGTCATCCGGCATTCGATGGTGACCCGTCGTTCGCTCCGGATGCACGTTCGATCCTTTTTGTCAGCGACCGCGACGGAAACATCGAGATCTATCGGCAAGATCTCGAGACGGGAAATGTAATGCGGCTGACCGATAATCCAGGCCACGATTCGTATCCAAGCTTTTCGCCCGACGGAACCCAGATCGTTTTCAATTCTGACCGCGAAGGCGAAAACACCGACGTCTATCTGATGGACTCTGACGGCGGCGGCTTAAAAAAACTTACGAACCTGGCGAGTACAGAATACGCCGCGTCCAATCCGTGGTCGGCCGACGGTACCCAATTACTTGTGATCTCGGACAAAGATGGTGCTGAGAACATCTATCTTATGAATGTTGAACCATTCGACGCGCGCGATTTCGGCATCACCCAACTTCCGGCAACCCAGCCGGACTACCTGGGAAATAACAGTTCTTTGGTATATTTCAGGCCGATCGGAGACGAGGGCGGCGAGATTAGGTCGTTCGATCAGGTTTCAAAGCAGGATCAGGTTTTGGCGGTCGTCGAGAGGCTCAACGGCCAGCCGGCGGTATCGCCTGACTTCAAAAGGATACTCTTCACGGATTTTGTAGACGACAACACAGAGATAATTTCGATTTCCGTCGACGGGAAGGATCGGGTGAATCTGACGCGGAATGCGTCAAAAGACCTGATGCCTTCGTGGTCGCCCGACGGTCGAAAGATCGCTTTTTCGACCAATCGCGGGGGTGATCTTCAACGATACGACATTTGGACAATGAACCCGGACGGCAGCGATCAGCAACTGGCTTACCGCGACGAGGGATCTTCTGTCAATCCGATATGGACACCTGACGGCGATCTGCTATTTGCCAACGACAGGATCGGGGGACGTGTAGGAAATTTTGAGTTGTTTCGTCTGATGTCGGCCCAGACCACACCGGTACGCCTTACCGATAGAATACGCTACGACGTTGCTCCATCGGTCTCGTCAGACGGAAAAAGGGTCGTGTTTTCAAGCAATGCCGATGGAAACTTTGAGATCTACATGATGAATACTGACGGCAGCAAGCTGTTGCGTCTGACACGTGACGCCGCCGAAGATGTAGAACCAAAATTTTCACCCGATGGTTCGAAGATAGTCTTCGCCAGCAACCGCAGCGGGGAATTTACGATCTACGAGATCACCCTTTGACCAGCCGCATCACGACGTCCGTTCTCTCGGGTCAGCCGTTCTCGAAGATCACTGCCCAAATACAAATGTCCCGTTCGAATACCTGATCTTCTCAGCATCACCCTTAAGGACGATCTCGATCAGCTTTGCCGAGAGCTGTCTCGCGGTCGCGACGGTGCCGGCATCGCCGGATTGTTTACCTTGAGAATAAAGTGCGAGCGGTATGCCGGTAAAACCTATCAAAATGTCATAGACCGACTGCTTCTCGCGGTCGGTGGTCTTTGCGAATTCGGGTATCTCGTCTATTGAGCGGCTTATGGCCGTATACAACACTCCCATTGCCTCATCACTCGGTTCTTCAGAATCATGATATATGGTCGTCGTACCGACGATAAAGAACGTGAGTGCTCCGGCCACATCATTCTTCCAGCCTTTAGCCGCGGCCTGTGATTCGAACGCGGTCTTTGTTCCGACAAAGATCTGTTTGAGCAGAGCCTTTTCCTCAGCCGAGGTCCCGAGGCTGTCGGCGATCAGCTTGCCGGTATCGACCGCAGCAGATGGCCTGAACTTTCCAAGGTTCTTTGGAGCCGGAACACTATCGACGACGGGGCCGCTGTTTGCCGCGGTGTTACGCGATGCAGCCGTCGTTCGCGAGCGTGATGCCGCTTCGCGTTCAGCCTTTTCGACTGCCGCCCGGCCCCATTTGTTGATCATTGCCTGCCGCATTGTGGCACGCTGAATGTTCATCTGCATCGAGTTGTATATGTTCTGAGTCGCCATCGCGAGCCCGAAACTGCCATAAACGGTTCCGTAACCGGTATTGTATCCGCCGGCATTCGAATTCCAGGTTTGAGCCTTTCCTGAGACACCAAACATACCGAGAATAAAGATAGAGGTTATGATCAGGTTTCGCATCTGTATTTCTCCTATCCAGACTTATTTCAAGAATTTTCAAAAATGTGACCGTTTGCCATGGGTCTCGTGCCAAGACCCGGCCCATGGGATCGTTCGTTAACATCCGCCGAATCTCGCAGAATCATAGTCATACCACAACGCGAGAATTTGCGAGAAACCGGCTCGGTCGATCCATCAACAAGATGCGACCGCCCCGATCGGTGCGGCCGCTACTTGATGCTTGCCGATTCCGGCTTACCTCACGAACGCATTCGGGATCGGGCGGTCAGTGGCGGCACCGAACGGGATGATCTGCGTGCCCGAGGTCGAGCCGAGCATGAACCACGTCGCCGATGACGGCCTGAAGACCGCAGCGTCCGTCTTTCCGTCGCCGTCGTAGTCGCCGGGAACCGGCGTGTCGCCTGCTCCGCCGAACGGGAACGAGTAGAACGAGCCGTCCTCCGATCTCAGGATGAACCATTCACCCGTGGTCGGCCTGAAGAACGCAGCGTCTGCCTTGCCGTCGCCGGTGTAGTCGCCGACCACCGTCTTGTCGGTCGATGTCCCGAACTGGAAAGCACGGTTGCCGCCGTCAGACGACCGCAGATACCACCATTCGCCCGGGCCCGGACGAAAGATGCCGATGTCCGATTTGCCGTCGCCGTCATAGTCGGCCGTCACCGGCAGGTCGCCCGAGGCTCCGAAGGTGATGATCGAGACCCCGAGGTCGGACGAACGCTGGATGTACCATGTGTTGTTGGTCGAACGGAAGACCGCCACATCGCCCTTGCCGTCGCCGTCGTAGTCCGCCGGGACGGGTGTGTCGCCCGCTCCGCCGAACGGGAACGAATAGAACGATCCGTCCTCAGATCTCAGGATGAACCACTCGCCCGTGGTCGGACGGAAGAACGCCACATCCGACTTTCCGTCGCCGGTGTAATCGACCGGTGCGATCGCATCCGTCGACGTGCCGAACTGAAGTGCCGGGACCTGTCCGTCAGAGCTTCTCCGATACCACCACTCTGCCGGCCCCGGACGAAAGATCCCGACATCCGTCTTCCCGTCTCCGTCAAAGTCGAAGGGAACCGCTTTCGGAGAAGCCTTAGCCACATACTGAACTTGTTCCGTGAACGAACCACGGTCAGAATGATCGCCATGGTAACCGCGAGCTCTGATAAATCCTGTGGCATTGGCGTTCGGGATGTTCAGATCCCAGTTGCCTGCCGTTCTTGACCCGCTGCCCAGCGGAACGTAGTTTACTCCATCGGTCGAGCGTTCAAAAACGACTCGTGTGACTTCGGGTGCGTACCACCATCGATACCAACGGATGCGATCGTTCGTCACCTGAAGATCGTAAATAACAGGCTGCGGATAACTTATAGCTGCGAATTGACCGCGGCCCTGCCCATTGATGGCCGTAAAATAACCACCGACCATGATCTTGCCGTCTCGGCGAAGGGTCATTGCAAGGATCTTATCGTTGGCTGTCGTATTCGCGAACTGCGGATTTACACTCCCGTCCGTATTTAATAAAGCGATCTTTGCATGAGGGGCACCACCCACATTTTCAAAGTTTCCCGAGATATAGATCGTCCCCAGGACCGTTTCCGCGATATTGTGGACCGCGCCGTCGAGGTTCGGATTGATGAACGAAGCATCAAACGATCCGTCGGCGTTCAGCCGGGCAATGTTCGTCCGCGCATTTCCGTTGACCCCGGTGAAAGCTCCGGCTATCAGGATCTTACCGTTCTTGTCGATCTTGATATCGAGGAGTTCGCGGACGATGCCGTTAAGAACCGGATTGAATGATGTATCCAGCGTGCCGTTCGCATTCAAGCGGGCAATGCCGGCCCGAGGCGATCCGTTCACGTTCTCAAACGCACCGCCGATGACTATCTTGCCGTCGCTTTGTATCGCGATGACATCGACATAGAAGTCAGCGGTGGCGGTGAACGACGAATCGAGGCTTCCGGTTGCATTCAAGCGGGCAATACGACCTTTGCTGACACCATTGACCGTCGTGAAACCACCGCCGATCACGATCTTGCCGTCACCCTGAACTGCGATCGCGTTGACCCAGCCGCTGGTGTCGAATGTCGGGGCAAATGAACCGTCGATAGAGCCCGAAGGTGTTATGCGTGCGAGCTTTGCCTGAGGTGTTCCGCCGGCCGACGTGAAATCGCCGCCCGCGAGATAGTTTCCATCCTGCTGAACGGCGAGCGAATAAACCCATCCGGTCAACTGCGGGTTTGCAAAAGCCGAGTCGTTGGCTCCGGTCCAGCCGACCCGCGCCATTCCTTGTCGGGCGGCTCCGCCAACGCTTGTGAAGCCGCCGCCGAGCAGTGTCATTCCGTTGCCGAGCGACAACATTGTCGCCGGCGGCGAACCAAGAACCGTCGTGTTCGTGTCTGTATTCAACCGTCCGTCCGGATAGAGGTTTGCGATGCGGTTGATCGAAGGAAAGCCATTGACCGATGTGAAACTCCCGACAATGACCATTTTGCCATCCGGCTGAAGATCAACGTCAAGGATCGTATCGCCGGCCGACCCGACAAAACCGGTGTCGACCGTCCCGTTCATATTCAACCTTACGATCCGCTGAGCATTCGCACCATTAACAGTGGTGAAGAGACCAACGACCAGGATCTTGCCATCAGGCTGTATTCGAGCGTCGTAGGTCGCTGAACCGAAATTCGGTGAAAATGAGTTGTCGACGGTTCCGTTCGGATTCAAGCGGACGATATTGCTGCGCGTTATGTTCGGATCGCCAAACCTACTGAAACCTCCGCATACGATTATTTTGCCGTCGGCCTGAACATGTATCGAATACGTCGTACCGTTCGAACCGGGATAGGCAGCGTTAACATTGAACGTGTTATCGAGGCTGCCATCGACGTTGAGCCGGGCGAAACGCCAACGCGGCTGGCCGTTGACGTTGTTGAATTGACCGGCGATCAGCACCTTGCCGTCCGGTTGGATCGCGATGCCGAACACAGCGCTGTCGACGTCCGGCGCAAATGTCGGATCGACCGATCCGTTAGCGTTGAATCGAACGAGCCTGTTTCGCGGCAACCCGCCTACGGTCGTGAAATGCCCGCCGACGACCACGCGGGCACTTGTATCGACAGCAAGTGCTCCTGCACCGCTGATCGACGCGGTAAATGCTCCGTCGTTCGTTCCGTCGTAATTCAAACGCGCAATACCGCCCGATGCTCCACCGCCGATCGATGAGAAACCGCCAACGACCACCAGCTTAGAACCGCTGACCGCTATTCCCTGAAGTGTGCTGTTGGGGTTTGGGTTATACGTCGTATCAAGGGTGCCGTCGCGATTGAGGCGTGCAAGATGACTCTTTGAAACTCCGTTAACTGACGTAAATAGCTGGCCGGCAATGTATACTGAGCCGGATGTGTCGATGGCAACACGGCCCACGACGCCATTTACATCGCCTTTGAAACCGTCTGATGCGTTCTGGGCGAACGACGTATTCGTCCAAAAAGCAACGAGCGAAATGATGGCCGTAAAGGATGCGAAAATTCTCGTATTGATCATAGCGATTCTCCTAAAACAGGGTCTTGGCGAACCGCTACGCGAAGTTATGGTCCGGGTCGGCTCAATTTACTAAGCAAATTTTGCTTTCTTCAGACATGAGCGACTCGAAGGTGCTGTGGAATAGGCAACTAATTACTGCAACCCCTTGCCAATCGTTGTGATAAACTCTTATCCAGCAAATCGCATGGCGACTGAAGTTACAATCTTACTGAACGAGCTTGGGAAAGATGGAAAAGGAAGTGATCGTGAAACACTTGACCGTCTTTTGCCGCTTGTTTACAACGAACTTCGGCGTCTTGCGGGCAGTTTCTTGAACCGCGAGTACGCGGCTTCGATCCAGACGACCGAGTTAGTTCACGAAGCGTATTTCAAGCTCACAAACCAGCGTTCGGTCGATTGGGAAAACCGCGGCCAATTCTTTGCGATCGCAGCTCAGGCCATGCGGCGGATCTTGATCGATGCTGCCCGTTCAAGACAGGCCAGCAAACGCGACGCCGAGAAACTCGCTCTTGATGACGCGCCGAGCATCCCGGTTGCGGTCGACCGGCAGCTGCTCGAACTTGATGATGCACTCAGGGAATTGGCCGCGTTCGATCCTGATCAGGCACGCCTCGTTGAACTTCGATATTTCGGCGGCCTTACAATCGAGGAGACCGCCGATGTCATGAAGATCTCTCCGGCCACCGTCAAACGCGAATGGGCGGCAGCCCGGGCATGGCTTTTCGACCGGATCAACGGCTAGTGAGCCTGTTGATCGAGGGTTTACGCGTAGTGAGCCGGTTACATATGGATCCGACGCTGTGGAAATCTATCAAAGACGCGTTCGCTCAGGCCCTCGACCTCCCGGAGGACGAGCGCAAAGGATTTGTATCCTCGATCGCACCCGACATTCGTCCGCACGTCGAGAGGCTTTTGAAGGCCGATTCGGCTGCGGAGGGTTTCATCGCTGAGCCGATCCTCGTGGACCGCGGATCAGTTGACGAAACGCTCGGAATTCCCGATCGGATCGACGAATACAAGATCATCAAAGAGATCGGGACCGGAGGGATGGGGGCCGTTTACCTTGCGGAGAATTCCGGCGAGGGATTCAAACAACGCGTCGCGTTGAAGCTGATCAAACGCGGAATGGACACCAGTGCCGTCCTCAAGCGATTTTTGATGGAACGGCAGATACTTGCGAATCTCGAGCATTCGAACATCGCCCGCATGCTTGACGGTGGCTCGACCTCGGATGGCGTTCCATACTTCGTGATGGAATATGTCGAGGGGTCCGAGATCAGGCGCTATTGCAACGACAATCGTTTCGGCCTGAACGAACGCCTTGACCTCTTTCGCAAGGTCTGCGGTGCGGTCTCAAACGCTCATCAGAAATTGGTAGTTCATCGCGACCTCAAACCTAGCAATATCCTTGTCACCAACTCCGGCGAACCCAAACTCCTCGATTTTGGAATCGCGAAGCTCCTCGCTCCGGACTGGAGTGCCGATACCCAAGAAGCGACCCTTACCCAATTTCGTGTAATGACACCGGAATACGCGTCGCCCGAGCAAATAGCCGGCGAGCCGACGTCGACATCGACGGATGTTTACAGCCTTGGCGTGATCCTATACGAACTGCTTACCGGACAAAGGCCGTACGATACACGCGGTAAAGCCCCGCAAGAACTTGTTGAAAGCGTCCTTTCAAAAGATCCGCCGCGACCGTCCACGGTCGGAACCGGGGCCACATCTGGCCGATCGCGGCAAACCGACCGGGCCGAAGATCGTGACACCAACGGAAATGCGGCGATCGAACCTGAGCCCGAGAACACCGTTGATAGAAAACTCCTACAGGGCGATATCGATAATATTATTCTGAAGTCGCTTCGACGTGAACCGGAGAGACGTTATCAATCGGTTCAGGAATTTTCCGAGGACATCCGACGGTTTCAGGAAGGCCTTCCCGTTTCGGCCACGGCCGACTCGCGCGGCTACCGGTTTCAAAAATTCTTCAAGCGCCACAAAGCAGGTGTGATCGGGGGCTCGGCAATAGCGTTGCTTCTGTTGACCGCGACGGGCGTGACCGGCTGGCAATATACGGTCGCTCAACGCGAGCGTCAAAAGGCCGAACAACGGTTCAACGAGACGCGTGGACTCGCAAGAAGCGTGCTCTACGAACTCTACGATTCGATCGACGCGATCCCGGGTTCGACAAAAGCAAGGGAATTGCTCGCCATCAAGGCTCTTGAGTATCTGGACCGTCTTGCAGCCGAGGGCAGCAACGATCCTTATCTGCTTACGGAACTTGCCGATGGATATCACCGGATCGGAAATATTCAAGGCGGTTATGGCCAGGCAAACCTGGGTCAGAGCGCCGAGGCCCGTAAGAGTTACGAGAAATCGCTGTCGATACTTAAGGCGATAGTAGACGGTGGTGAAACCGATCCGAAGTTCAAGACGAAGCTGGCATTTGCCTACGCCAGGATGGGCGATATCGATTTTCTCGAAGCCAACATTCAGGGCTATTACGAAAATCATAAGCGAAGTTTGGACCTGTTGATCGAGATCGAACCGGAACGAGGCAGCGACATCGATCTTGTATATGAGCTTGGCGCAGCCTACATAAATGTCGGGCGCGGAGCAGCGACCGTAAACAAGCCTGAAGAAGCCGCTGAGATGATAAAGAAGGGAAAGACGATCTTTGAGGAGCTTTTAAAAAAGGATCCCGCAAATCTCCGGATCATCAACGCCGTTGTTCTTTCGCATGATAATTTGGGCGAGGTCTATTCGGGCTTTGGCAACAAGCAGCTTGCACTTGAAGAATTCCGTCGTTCAAAAGCTTTGATCGAGGAAGCCTTGTCGGCGAACCCTGACAACGCTGATCTTATGCGAACATCGGTCGTCTCGAATTCAAGTATCGTGATCGCAGCCACCGACCTCGAAGCATACGATGAAGCAATGGCGAGCGTGGAGATCGCGATCGAACGTGCGAAAAAGCTCGGGGCGAACGATTCGGGGAACAACGATGCCGCAATGATGATCGCCCTTACCTCGGGATACAAAGGCCGCATTCTGACACGCTCGGGAAGGTGGAAGGAGGGTATTGAGGTTTTGCAGAAGTCGCAGGCCGAATTTGCCAAGGTCGTTGCAAAAGACCCGAACAATCAGATCGCTCCGTTTCAGGCCGCAGGATTTGATGATGAGATCGGACGGGCATATCTCGCTATCGGCCTCGCCGAAAAGAACCCTCGGGAGAGGACTGCTGCCTTGCAAAAGGCCCGTCAATTTCTGCAAAAAGCCTTCGATGTATACAAGAAATATCGCGATGCCGGGATAACGGTCGCTGAGGATGCGAAGGTGACTGACGAGGTCGAGGCACTTTTAGCGAAATGCGACGAAGCCTTGAAGCGATGAAGCGCTCGATCTGATTTCAAATTCCTCAAACCGGTTTCTAGCTATAAGGAAAGGGCACACAAGTTCATTGCTGTGCCCTTCTGTGTTTATCAGGTGCCGGTCATTTGCCGCAGCGGGCCAACTGCCAACTCCAGGTAATAGTCGATTTGTCGGGCCCGGTCACGGTTTTTGACCCGACAAGGATCTCACCCGTTTCGTCAAAATAACGCTCGCCGTACCGGCCGTCCTCTAGTCTGTCACTTAACGCAAGTACGCCTTCCTTGTAGTCCTCAAACGCCGATTCTCTGTCGATCGGGCAGTTTGTCTCGTCTATTTCAAGAAATTCCCTCTGCATCGCCTTGAACATTGGCGTAGAAAGCCCGAGAGCGAGGCTGAAGTCACGCTGGCCGGCGCGGTAGTTGACGTCCGAGGGATGAGAAAAGACCTCAGAATAGGTCGTCTCCTTGCCGGAGCGGAACGAGACATCATATTTGCCCTCCACCGGGCCGCAGCACGGATCGGCTTCGCGTTTACCGGTAAACACATCGCTGCGTTTTCCATGAACATAGAAGCTCGCCGGTTTTCGATCCGCCTTCGCTTCGATCTCTTCTTTTGTACGAGGATTGAGCGCGATAATAGCGTTGTCGTTTTCGTAGATCTGTCTGAAACCGTCGCCGGTGGAGTTTCCGTTGCTGGTCCGCGTCCCTTTTACAACGATCGTCGATCGCAATTCTCTTTTGTAGGTGATCTCGCCGCCCCAATCGGCCGTGCAGGGTTGCCAATCGCGGACGGGAACTTTCACGTTGTAAGCTTTGATCGGTATCTTTGTTACCAGATCCGCAACTACCTCAAGCACCGCGAGCGGATCGATCGCGGTACCAAGCCCGAGCTTTACGATCTTGGGAATGTCCTTGCTCGCGTCCATTTTTTCGAGGGCGATCTTCGCATTCAAGCTGACGCGTTTGGGAAGCGGAACGACCGGCTGATTTGAAAGGTCGGTCGGCTGCGGTTTGCCAGTTAGCTTGATGGTATTCTCACCGTTCGCATCCGTCGTCTGCCGACTGATGTCGCCGCGGTTTGCAGCATCGACAAAGGTCGGAACTGATGTGAATCGCTCGTAGCCTTTTCCGGAAAGCATAACCTCCCAGCTGACTGTCACGCCTGCCATCGGCCCTCCCTTGGGCACGCTTACACTGATATCTGTGTGGTTTCCAACCGCAGCACCGATGCAATTAATGAACTCAGAGTGATTGAAATTCATCACGACCTTGATCTTCACATTGCGCGTTTCGCCAACTCTGTTCCCGCTTTGCTTTGTTCGGATCAACGGCATTGGCTGTTCGAGGTCGAAGGTGGCAACAAGATTCAAGAACGCCATTACTACCTTCGCCCATGCCATTGCGGCATTTACGACCGAGGCTCCTTTTACCACCTGGCTGTTCTTGATCTTATCGAGCGTGTTGATGTCCTTTGTCAGTTCGCCGAACGTCTTGACCGTATCGACCACTTTCTTTCCCGTCTTGACCGTTTTTTTGAAAGACGAAATATCGGTGATCGCATCGCAAAGTCCGACGGTGGGCCGCTTCCATGAGGCGTTGACGAAATTCAACTCACCGGTTGCAAAGGAGGGCTTCCGGAAAACGCGGGCTGAATCGCCGCCGAGATTTTCGAACTTCGTCAACAGATCAAGCAGAAGAAGGCGCTCGATCAGGGATGCCTGGATCATGTTCAGCTTTATCGCGGAGGGCGCGGCAGCGGCGAGATCGCCGTTCTCCGGTACAAGCCGGCTCATTTCAAAGAGCATGCCGGCATTGAACTGTATGTGCGGGTCCTTGGAGTTTCGCATTGCCCGAATATCGGTGAGCATCAGCCGGGAAACGTCGGCAGGCGACATCTGCGAACCGTCGCCCGAATACCCACGGGCCAGTTTGTCGAGCGACGAGCCGAGTCCGAAACCGAGGCCGCGAAGCATACCGGCGACCTCGAAATCAAAGAAACCGATGTCGAGCCCCGGGCCGGACGCGGGTGAATACAGGACCTTGTCCCGTTCGTCCATTATGTAGAATCCGCCTTTCTGGAGCGCGGCGATCAGCAGCGGCAGAGCATCGTCCTCAAATTTCATTATCCGACGGGCAGCTTCGGCGCCGGCTTTGAATGACGGATTTGCACCGATCACGGCAGCTTCGGGAAGCCCCTTTTCCGGGAATGCGGAGAGCGGGTCGGACGCGTCCGTTTCGCCGGGCTTTTCGTCCTTGAGGGAGCTAAGCGGAAACATCTTTGGCTGTGCGACGATAGCCGCGGCTGCGGTCAAGCACAACATCACGGCTGCGGCAAAAAAGCGGATTCGTTGCATGGTAAAGACTCCTTGATGAAGAGGGACGCCGTTATTTAAGCTTTGCGATCACACCGGGCATCGCCTTTTCGATCGCTGCCCGGACGGCATCATTTGCATTGCCCTTTACCTTTTCCACAGCCGGAATCGCAGCGACGATGGTCTTGCGATCCTGGGCGTAGACCGTGATCGTGATCTCTGCCTCCGAACTTCCTGCCTTTGCGGCGTCGGTATTGCCGGTGACCTTTCCGAAAAGGCCGCCGATCTTCGACGCACCAGATTCTTTAGCCTTTCCGATATCGATGGAAATGACGTTCGCGAAATTGCCCGTCTGAAGTTCGGCCTGCGACGTGATCATATAGCCCGAGATCCCGGCGGCCGAAAGTTTTGACGAGATCAGGCTGCGGAGCTCATTCTGTTCGAGCTTTGAGCTGCTGCCGGAAAAGAAATCGATCGCGACGGTTTTCATTGATCGTCCGGTTGCTGTCGCCGCCGGCCTATTGCCGATCTGAGTGATCGCGGTCATGTCCACGTTTTGTCGGGCCCGCATCAATTCCGAAAGAGAATCGGCTTCGGCGTAGTCCTTTGGGACCTCGAACAAGGCCTGGTCGAGCGTCGCTTTTGACAGGGCGGTCGTCACAAGTTTGATCGTCATCGTCTTTTTACCGTTCTCGTAACCGGTGGTCGTTCCCTCAAGAAAAAAGCCTCCGTCCTGCGCCGACTTGATAATTACACGCGGGCGGCAGCCGCCGCGGTCCGGGGCCGGCGGAACGGCAACGCGGCACGACTCGCTCCGAAGCTGCAGATCGACATACCAGCCTTCTTCTTCCATCCGAACGCTTGCTGCACCGTCACACGAATCGGCAGATGATTCGATCGTTCTGACGACCTTCAGCCAGCGAGCGGGCAAACCGAACATCGTCTGCCGTTTTCCGCTGTCGGTCACGGTCGAGCCGATTGTTACGGTGCCTTTGATCACGACCTTTTGAGCCGGCCGCCGACTCAGCTTTTCTGGGGGTACTGCAGACCAGTCGTAGTAGTCAATGAAGAACATCTTTGTCTTGTCGTTGAGCGTGACGTCCTGTTTAATATCACACTGCGAGATCGTCGTCAGACTGGGCATGAAACTCTCGATCATCTCCTGGCTTATGCCCGCGGCTGCTTCGCCAAATATGGTCTTCGATTCACGCCGCTGGCGAACACCTTTTGCATATACCGTTATCTCGGACGAAAAGTCCTCGACCGTTGTGCGTTGCGAGATCTTATAGTCTGCAAATGCCAAATTTGACGACACAAGGACGATCAGCAATGCGTAAGAAATCAAACGTGCGTTCATGTTATTTACCTCGGTCTGTTTGGAAAATATTCGCGGATGTGAAAATTGGCAGGACCCGCGAATAATACATCACCCCACTACGCGTTTTCAACCGAAAAAGCGGCTCAAGATCGACGGTTCAAAAATAAAAGGTTGGTAAGTGGCGAAGATCGGGTCAAAACGCGTCGGCGCGGCCCAAATTGAACCGGTTATCCGATCATTGGCTTTAAGAATCACCTAGCCACGCGACCATTGAGACCAGCAAGAGTGTGTTCAGGAAAGCGAACGCGGATGCGGCAACCCAGACCCGCCAGCGTTTTGCGGAGTCTGTGTTATATCCATAACTCGCCATTGGGCTTGATCCGAGCTGTTTATTGTCCTCGACATCGGGAAATCTCATTCGCAGAAACGCGTAGGCTGCGTAAAAACCAAACCCCAGAGGTAAGGAAATGGCAGCGATGCCGGGAGTGTCTGAAAGGCTGAACACCTCTGTGAAGAGATTATAAAGCTGGCTGGCGAAAATCGTGGAAATCATCCACACCGCAGCATTGAGCGATGCGAAAAGCAAAAAGAACCGTCGTCGGAACTTCGTGTCACCAAGGCTTTCTGCAACTTTCGCTACGACGGCCGCGGTCTCGGCATCGCGTTTCTCCGATCTTTTCGAAGATCCGAACATGGTCAGCTAGTTAGCCCGCGACAAGATCGTTAACTCCGGCTTCATCGCCTCTATCGAGACCTGGCGGGCGACCTCTTCGGCAACTGTGCGAAACGCGTCGGCCTGCAGTGAATCAGGGGTTGAGATAACCACCGGGACACCCTTGTCGCCGCTCTCGCGAACCTCGAGCCCGATCGGGACCTGGCCGAGAAAATTCAAGCTGTATTCCTCGCAAATACGCTGTCCGCCGCCGCTGCCGAAGATCTCGTATTTGGTTCCGGTATCCGGAGCTATGAAATACGACATATTCTCGATCACCCCGAGAACCGGCACGGCGACCTGTTCGAACATCTTTATTGCCCGCCGCACGTCAGAAAGCGAGACCTCTTGCGGTGTGGTCACCAAGACCGCACCCTGCACCGGTACGAGCTGCGCCAGCGAAAGCTGAACGTCGCCGGTGCCGGGCGGCATATCGACGATCAGGTAATCGAGCTCGCCCCAGTTAACATCTGTCAAAAACTGTCGAACGACGCCATGAAGCATCGGCCCGCGAAGGATCATCGGCTTATCTCGAGGAACGAGCACGGCCATCGAGATCATCTTTATCCCATGAGCCTCGATCGGCTGAAGCTGTCCGTTCATTACCTCAGGCTGATCGTACCCGGTGCCGAGCATCATCGGGATATTGGGCCCGTAGACGTCAGCATCCATTATGCCGACCTTTGCACCCTGCGCCGCCAAAGCCACCGCGAGATTCACCGCGACCGTCGATTTGCCTACGCCGCCTTTGCCCGACGAAACGGCGATAATGTTCTTCACGCCCGGTATGGCGACGTTGTTGGCGATCCCACGTCCTTGCGGGACTTCGGCATCCATCGTCACTTTGACCGAGCCTACGCCGTCGAGGCCGCCCACGATACCGATCGCCTCTGATTCCATCTGTTCTTTGACAGGGCAGGCCGGCGTGGTCAAAACGATACGAAATGCTACCTCATCGCCGTTGATGGCGACGTCGCGAACGAACCCGAGCGTGACGATGTCTTTCCGCAGATCGGGGTCGATGATCTGCTTTAACGCTTCGAGGATCTTTTCTTCTGTTATTTGACTCATTGTATGTCCGGTTTCAATTGTTATGTCCAAAAGGATATTCTATCAAATTCGGATATGAAGTTGTCCAAGGAGAATCAGTTTGATGTGCTATGCCGCAACGCGAAGGCGTGCAGGCTATGTCCCGAACTTGCCGACAAGACCGCCGTCATGAGCGAATTGAACGGATCTTTGACTCCGAAGGTGCTTTTTATTGCTGAAGCTCCTGGCCGCCGGGGCGCCGATCGGACTCGGCGTCCGTTTTATGGCGATAAGTCAGGTGAGAATTTTCAAACGCTGCTTGATTCCATCGCTTTAAGCCGCGAAGACATATTCATTACCAATGCTGTGATGTGCAGCCCGCGAACCGCGACCGACGCAAACCGCAAGCCGACCCGGACCGAGGTCCGAAACTGTTCATCGTTCCTTAGGCAAACCATCGAATTGATCGACCCGCCCGTGGTCGCGACACTCGGCGGCACAGCGCTCGATGCGATCAAAGCGATCGAGGCCCACGGGCTCTCTCTGAGGCAGCATGCCGGGAGCATTACGACATGGGGTCACCGGCGGCTCGTGCCTCTTTATCACCCAAGCCCGCAAGTGATCGCCGCTCAGCGTGGTTTAGGCATCCAACTCGGACACTTTCAAACTCTGAAGAACGCGATCGACGGCCATCTGGATTAGCAGACCGCGATTCTTTACAATTGAATCGAATGGATATCTCAGCATACCAGCATCTTCGCAACGGCGGCGTCGGATTCCACGAGCAGCAACGCGGCCTTTCTGCCGTTTGGGGCAAAGAAGCGGTGCAATTCCTCGATGGCCTGATAACGAACGACATGAAAACCCTCGAGGACGGAAAGCAGATGCTTGCCGCGTTCCCGAACGCTCAAGGGCGTCTGCTGGCGGTTGTGCGAGTGCTGCGGCAAGGCGACCGATTCCTGATCGAGACCGAAGAAGCCACGCGGGAGAAGATCTTTCAGAATCTTTTCCGTTTCACATACGCGGGCGATTTTTTTGTTGAGGAACTTTCGGAGCAGTATCGATACATCGAGATATGGGGCGATCTCCCTGTTCCGCCGCCTCCGGCCGGTATTGCATTCTCGGGTCATTCAGCGACCGGGTATTTTATACCCACGGATGCTGCCGATGACCTTATCGATTCACTGTCTGCAAACAACGCCGTTGAGATCACCGACGAACTTTACGAGAACCTGCGGATCGAATCGGGCATACCAAAATATGGCGTCGATATGGACGAGACGACCATCGTCCCGGAACTTGGGCTCGACGGTCTTATCTCATACACAAAGGGCTGTTACATCGGCCAGGAGATAATCGCCCGCATCCACTTTCGAGGCCACGTGGCAAAGCAGTTGACGGGTTTGATCCTCAACGAGGGCTTCGACCCAGCGGCCGACAAAGGCGAGGAGCCCGCGGCTCAGTCGATGGAATTGACCGCCCCCGACGGCAGGCCCGCCGGCCGTATAACTTCGAATACCTACTCGCCGAAGCTCGATCGGCAAATTGCATTGGCGTTCGTACGACACGAACACCTTGCTGAAGGAACTGAGCTAAAATGCGGTGACGCAGGTGGCACTGTTGCGAAATTGCCGTTCGTTATCTGAAATGAACGTTGCCCGTATCAATATGGACGAACTCGACATCGACTTGCCGAACGCGAAACTCGCGTACACGATAATTCAATCGCTGCTTGATGCGAACGAGGCCTTGAGCGACCTTCTTGTCGTTGCGGCGCATGCTCTCGATGAGGACGTGACAAAGGCCCTAACGATGACCGGCGAATGGCAGAAGTATCTCGAATCGAAACGCGAGCTTGAGCGGACGAAGGAACAGATCGAACTTTTCACTCAGGTCCTGCGGGTGATGGACGAGGTCCGGGAAGTGGATAACGGATAGTGGACAATGGACAATCCTTCGGAAAACCCGCTCGCTTCGAAAACCTATGCCTTCGCTAGGCGCATTATAAAGCTTTATCGTCATTTGATTTAAGAACACAGGGAGTACGTGCTCTCTAAGCAGATCCTACGATGTGGTACTTCGGTTGGAGCGAATGTTGCCGAGGCGAATCAGGCTCAGTCGAAAGCAGACTTCATCAGTAAATTGTCGATTGCTTTGAAGGTAGCCGTTGAAACCGACTATTGGCTCCGGCTGCTGAGAGACGAACAATTCAATAAAAATGCCCAAGCCGAATCGTTGCGTGATGACTGTAGTGAGATCATCAAAATGCTGACCGCGTCTATAAAGACAGTTAAGAGAGGGCTTCAATAATTGTCCACTATCCACTATCCACTATCCACTGAAAAGGTCCTTGACCTTGTCATCATCGGAGCGGGACCGGCAGGTATTTCGGCGGCGTATGAGGCGAAGCGTGCGGGGCTGGAGTATGTCGTGATCGAGAAAGGGTTGATCGGGAATACGATCTACAACTATCCGGTCGGGCTGACGGTTTTTTCCACGACGAATGAGCTTGAGTTTAACGACGGAGATCTGAAGCCTGCTCGTGAAAAGCCTACGCGTGAGGAGCTTCTTTCATACTACGTGCGGTTCGTGCTTGATAATGAGCTGAATGTGCGGACGGAAGAGAAGGTCAGTTTCGTCGGTAAGATCGAGTTTGCAAACTCGCCTCGCCGTGAGGACATTGCCTATCGGGTCGTGACGGATAAAGGCTTTTACGACGGTAAGAACGTGCTGTTTGCCATCGGGGCGATGGACCATCCGCGAAAGCTGGGTGTGCCGGGCGAGGAGTTGCCTAAGGTGCATGATGTGTTTCGCGAGACGTATCCTTGGGTGCGGAAGCATGCGATGATCGTCGGCGGCGGGAATTCGGCGGGCGAGGCGGCGTTGTTTCTGGCTCAGGAAGGTGCCGAGACGACGCTGGCGATCTTTCGGTCGGATTGGGAGAACAATGATCCGAAGCAAGGCTGCATAAAATATTGGGTCAAGCAGCCGCTCGAAAAAGAGTTGAAGGAACATTGTTTGAAGCTTTTCTTTCTCGGCAAGGTGATCGAGATCCTTGAGGGAGAGGTCGAGCTTGAGAACGAAGCGGGTGAGCGGGTCGTGATCCCGAACGATGTCGTGTTCGTGCTGATCGGTTCGGACGCTGATCTGACGATGCTGAAATCGCTCGGCGTCGAAACCGAGCAAGGTAAGCACGGCGAGGTTCCGGTTTACGATCCGGGGACCTTCGAGACGAACGTCCCCGGCATCTACGTTGCCGGGCATTTTACCAACCACCGCCACATCAAGCCGGCGATCGATGCGGGCCGGACTGTCTCGGCCGCTGTTGCGGCCCGATCAAAGTGATCCATTGTTCGAGCTCGTAATTCAAAAAAAGGACAGAGCCGAAATTTAGGCTCCGTCCGATTTTCTGTTGGTATTTGTCGGTGAGACTAGTTGGTCTCAGCCGGTTTCGACGTTCTGATCATGATCTTCTGATCTGAGAAGCGATCCGCAATATTTGCCGGGTTTACTTCGAAGGATGTCACATCAAAGATCTCGGTCGTTTGTCCACCCGCGGTCGTTGTCCATCGATAGGGAAGCAAAACGCCGCCCGTGCTCCTGAAGTCGGCAAACTTCACCAAAGCATCGGTCGTTTCGGCGTTTACGTCGATTCGTTTCGTGAAAACAACATCTTCTTTCGATTCACCGCCATTTGGTGCGTCGCGTGTAAATTTCACGATCTGCGGCATGGCAAGGCCTTTGTATCCAAATGCGACCGGCAGATTGGTGCTCTTGTCGAGGTGAAGACGATAGGTCGAGCCGGCGAACGAAGCGGCAATGATGTTTACGTTTGTTCCGTCAACTGTGCCCTCGCCGTCGAACGTATAGCTTACGTCCATGCCGTCCGGAGCCTTTACGAGGAGCATTAGAGCCATTCTAAGCAGTTCGTTCTGCCTGACGCCGCCGTGAAGTTCGGCCGGGCTGCCGGTACGGACAACAACCTTTTCGACATTTTCTCCGCCATCGCCCTTGCCTTTCCAAACGAAGTCGCCTGATGGCGGTGCGGTTCTGACTATGACCTTCTTGCCGTCGTCGGTCGTAAATTCGCCGTTCGAGCCTTTCTTGATAACGAACGTCTTACCGTCGGTCGTCGTGAATTCAGCATCCTTGCCCTCGAGTTTCGCCGCTTCGCCCTCACCCTTTCGCATCACTATCACGTCGTGGCTCTTGATGACATGCTTTTCGCCCGCAGCCACACCGTCTGCGTTCCCGATCTTGATCTTTTTCATCAGCTTATCGGGAAATTGCATAGCTATCTCGGTCTCGCCTTGTTCGGTCCTGTCGGCGCCGTCTATCTTGATCGTTGTGGACGTTCGTCCGACGATGACCATACTGCGAACCTCGGCCAATGCCGCATCACCGCCCAGAGCCTGGCGAGCCTTGGCTATGATATCCAGGGCCTTCTGGTCTGACTTGAGACCAGCACGAACGCTGTCGGCCAATTCGCCCAGGCCGATAAAGAAAACCGCAACAAAAAGTACCGAAACAATAAATCTCTTCATAATTTGCCTCCGCCAAAATTTTCTATTGCCGGGGTCGCGATCCGTGTCACTGACTTCAGGAGGAAGTATGCTTAATATGGCAAAATCACTCTCCCGGCATTGTGGATTATTCCAGTTTGTATCGTCCAAATGGTTAAGACAACGCAAAGAAATTGTAAAGAATGTAAAATCTGCCGAAAAACGATAGACAAGGGCAATTCTACAATAGAAAATGGGAACCGATGAAGAGATCGTGGCCAACATTGATATCGCTCCTCTTGCTAGGTAGTGCACTCGTACTGCTCGGGGCACTTCAATATCGTTGGCAATCGCAGATCAGCGAGAACGAACGCACAAAAATGGAAAAGCGCGTTCAGGATGCGGCGGAACGATTCGCCGAGGACTTCAATCGCGAGATCCAGGCTGCTTACGTAAATTTCCAGCTCGATGCCGATACATGGCGTTCCGGAAGCTCGGTTCAGTTCAACGAGAGATATGATTATTGGCGCGGAAGGACCGGCTATCCGGAATTGATAAAGGACTTCGTCTTTTTTGAAACCGGCTCAGATGCTCTCCCGATGAAGTTCGATCGATCGACCAGGGAATTCAAAACGGCCGAATGGACGCCGGACCTTCGTGAACTAAAGCAACAGTCGCTGAAGGAGAAGAATCGAAAAGCGGTCGATACAAGCCGGTTTCTGTTGCTTGTTCCGGCCCACGAATCGACCCGCAATATCGAGAGAATAGTGGTCCGAAGCAGTCAGGCAACCGAGCCTCCTGTGATAAATTTACCGGGGCGTTTTGGTTATCTGGCGGTCTTTCTCGATGAAAACGTAATAAAGGACGAACTGGTACGCACACTCGTGCAAAAGCACTTTCCCGACGACGAGTTCGATCTAGCCATATTTGACCGCGAGGGCAATAGCGTTTTTTCTAAAGGCGGCCCAGTATCGGGCAAGGATGCGTCGGCTCCGCTTTTTGACCTATCGACGGACAGCTTCATTTTCTTTTCGAATCGTGATGCGTTGCCTGCGGGCGTTGCTCAACGCCAAAGGAGCGACGTGATCGTCAATCAACGCATCGAGACCCAAACGTTCAGCAGCTTGCAGACCAATAGCAATTCCACCTCGGGTATGGTCACGGTGGAAATGAAACGCGGAGGCCAACCGAGATCTCAGATCTTTTCGACTCTCGCAGATGGTCAGCCCGCATCGTGGACCTTGACCGCTCAGCACCGTGACGGCTCGATCGACGCGTTCGTAACGAACGTAAAGATCAGAAACCTTGGAATTGGCTTTGGAATACTCACGCTGATGGCACTTGCTGCAGGCGCGATCATCTATTCCGCCCAGCGATCAAAAGCCTATGCTCAACGACAGGTCGATTTCGTTTCATCGGTCTCGCATGAGTTTCGGACACCGCTGGCCGTGATCTACTCGGCGGGCGAAAATCTGGTCGATGGTGTAGCGAGCGACCGCGAACAGGTTGCACGGTATGGCGAGTTGATCAAGGGTGAGGGCAAGAAGCTTACGTCGATGGTCGAGCAGATCCTGGAATTTGCCGGGGCACAGTCGGGACGCAAGAAGTATAACTTCGCCGAGACCGATCTCGCGACCGTCGCGCAAAAGGCTATCCGCGAGTCGATGCCGCAGCTCGAAGAAAATGCTTTTAAGATCGAGACCGATATTGACCCCGATCTGCCGCCGGTCTCAGCCGATGCAGATGCTCTGACCGGTGCGGTCCAAAATCTGATCCAGAACTCGATCAAGTACAGCAACGGAACCCGATGGCTTCGCGTTTCGACATCCAGGACCTCCGGGGGATTTGAGATCGCGGTGGAAGATAAGGGAATCGGCATCGCCCAGGGCGACCAACGGATGATCTTCGAACCGTTTTACAGATCCAAGGAAGTGGTCGATGCGCAGATCCACGGCAATGGACTCGGGCTGAGCCTTGTGAAGGAGATAGCCGAAGCTCACGGCGGCACCGTGCGCGTCGCAAGTGAGGCAGGGAAGGGGAGCCGGTTCACGATCGAGCTGCCCGGCTCATTACAGATCGCCTGACCGAATTCGTCTTGTTGAATCCGTGTCGACCTTCGAATTTCGCTCTGACCTCTATGAAGATCCTGCTCGTCGAAGACGAAAAAGGCCTGATAATCACATTGACCGACCGTCTTCGAAGCGAAGGCTACAAGGTCACGAGCGCCCCTGACGGCATTGCGGGCTTCGAACTCGGCTCTACGGGAGAGTTTGACCTGATCGTACTTGACGTCATGCTGCCTAAAAAGAACGGCTACGACGTCTGTCGGGACCTTAGACAAAAAGGCATAACGACTCCCATATTGATGCTCACGGCTAAAGGCGAGACGATCGATAAAGTGCTCGGGCTGAAACTCGGGGCGGACGATTACCTTACAAAGCCATTTGAAGTGATCGAACTTCTCGCGCGCATCGAGGCCTTGCTTAGGCGCTCGTCATCTACTAACGGCTCGACGCAAGACGTGTATCGATTCGGCGATATCGCGGTGGACTTCAAGCGGGCTGAGGTTACGAAACACGCATCGCCGATCGAACTCTCAGCGATGGAGTTCAAACTGCTGCAGTTCTTGATCGAGAACCGAGGCAATGTCCATTCGCGCGATCATCTGCTCGATGAGGTTTGGGGTTACGATGCGATGCCATCGACTCGGACGGTCGACGTCCACATCGCATGGCTTCGTCAAAAGCTTGAAGAAAACCCTAAACACCCGCGTTACATCCAAACGGTACACGGCCTCGGCTACAAATTCTCTGCTTAACGTTTAGTCTGCGTCCGGGTTCTCATTGGCTGCCCGCCGATCTCGATATCAGGGATCGTAAACGTACCTTCCGCAATAAAGCCGCCGGTAAGCGTGCCGAGTTCTTTACTCGTTATCTGGATCGAATAAAGACTTCCCGGAATCACGTTCTCAAAATTCAAATTTCCAAATGTTGAAGTCATCGAAGGATAGGAGGTGCCGTCTAGACCGCTCAGAAAAGCAGGGAAACGCGTCCGGGGCGGCCCGCCGTTATATGTAATTCGAACATTGACACCGACCTGATTCCGGTCGGTCTGAACCGAGATCACATAAGGCTGAACAACGAACTGCGTGGGCTGGCTTGCCGAAGCCGTGGCGATCGTAAAGAAATAAACGCCGGGCGTGGTCGGATCGCCTGCCAAAGACGTCACCGCACCGTTGGTGGTCAGGTCGATCCCGGGCGGCAGGGTCCCGCCGGTCAGAAATGTGAAGCCCGTGTTTGCGCCGGTGAGTTGATAACTGTACGGAATGCCGGGCTGGGCATTCGGCAGAAACGCCGGCGTCTCGGCATTGATCGTATATGCACCGATCTCGACCGAATCGTCAAATCCCTGTCCGCGCTGATCGATCACGATCGGCGTCGCCGGATTGTTCGTTCCGCACGAAAGGTCGATGACACATGGGTTGCCCGCACCGATCGCGGGCGAACCGGCAAGCAGCGCATGGGTCCGGCCAAGTCCGCCGTTAGAACCGAGCGGCCCAACGAGCGGATTCTGATTCTGCAGATCGGACATTACCCATCCCGTGCTGGTCCCGACGTTGCCGATGAGATTATTGCCCTGTGATGCGAGGCCGCCGGCTGAATTCGTGACATCCGGCGATGTCGCAATACCGTTATTGCCGGCAATTATCGAGTTTCGGATAAAGAAATTCACATTGGTCGATCCTCGATGGAGCCCACCTCCCTGAGTGGTCGCCGTGTTCCCGACCATCGTCACGTTGTTGATGTTTATGAGAGTACCGTTGACCGACAGGCCGCCTCCGGCACCGCCGGGCGAATTGTTGCCGCTGAACGTCGAGGTCGAAATATTGGCGGTCCCATTGACCTGCATTGCGCCGCCGCCGGTCGCACCGCTGCTTGTATTCCCGACGAAACTCGAATTCGAAACGTTAAGCACGCTTGTCGCAAAGTTCTGGATCGCTCCGGCAGATGAGCCTGCGGTATTATTGAAGAAATGACAGTTGACGACATTCAGGATACTTCCGGCTCCGGAATTGCGGATCGCTCCGGCCGTCCCTGTCGTGACGTTATTCGCAAAAACCGAATTGAATACTGAAACGGTTCCGGCGTTGTTCATCAGGGCACCGCCCGAATTACTGTTTGTTGCCCCGACGCCATTCCCGCGGGTGAACGTGAGCCCGCTGATCGTGAGTACCGATGCCGCGCTGTTCGAGATCATCCTGCTCGTACTATTTCCATCAAGTGTGAGTTTTATCGCTCCCGGCCCGATTATCCGAAGCCCTCCGCTGTTGACGACAATTATCTCGCCAAGAGCGAAAGTGATCGTTTGCGGGCCGGCGAATACACTCGCGTCGAACACGATAGTGTCCGCTTCAGGCGACGAATTCGCGGCAGCGACCGCCTCGCGCAGCGAGCAGTCTTCGTTACAAGCACCATCGTTGGTGTCAGCCGTCTTGTTTACGGTAAAGGTCGCTGCACTGGCAGCAGCGGCAAAGATCGAAACAACTGCAAAGAAACGAATACAAACCGATGAAATTCTCGACATTGAAGATCCTCCTGAATGCGGGCCTGAAAAGGGAACCTACATTTGACCGGCGACCGTCATGAGCGGACACACGCCGACCTACTGCAGGCGTTAGAAACAACAATTTCTGATTTGGAAGATATTACGCCGTAATGGCGAAAAAGGCAAGATTCTTGGCCGAGGGTGCCCGACGGCAGCTATCTCAGCACGTACATCGAGATCGCAGCAAAATGCAGGATACTGCCCGCGAGTACGAAGACGTGGAAGATCGCGTGATGATGCTTTATGCTTTTCCAGCCAAAAAAGATAACGCCAAGCGAATAGCTGACGCCGCCGGCAACCACGAGCACAAGGGCTTCGAGCCCGAGTGCGGAGTATAACGGCTGTATCGCCAGTACACCGATCCAGCCCATGATCAGGTACGATGCCACGCCGACCAAATTGAAGCGGCCCCAAAACATGACCTTCATCGAGATGCCGAAAAGAGCAAAGGCCCAAACGAATGCAAGCATTCCCATTCCGAACGAACCGCCAAGCACGATCATCAGAAACGGCGTATAACTTCCTGCAATGAGCAAATAAATGCAGCAGTGATCGATCAGCTGAAGGCGGTGTTTCAATTCGGGCGAGGTCGTCGCATGATATATGGTCGACGCCGCATAAAGGATAACTAGCGATGCTCCGTAAACCACACTAGCTGCTATATGCCAACCATCACCTTTGACGATCGCAAGCGAGACGAGAAATAAGAAGCCAGCAACGCTCAAGATCAGCCCAAAGCCATGGGTGAGGGAATTGGCTACCTCTTCGACGGTCATTTTTTCGAGCTGTTTGGCTATCATGATCAAATAACTGCGGTCGCGAATTCACTATCGGATGTCGCCCGCTCGCGCCTCGCGACGCCTGTTTCGTATGCGGCCGCTTCCACCGCAGACGCGACCGCTTCGCCGACCCGGCGGTCGAAGACCGACGGAATGATGTAGTCGGGGTGAAGCTCCTCGGGGCCGATAATGCCAGCTATCGCGTTGGCAGCCGCGAGTTTCATAGCTTCGTTAATTCGCGACGCGCGGCAGTTCAAGGCCCCGCGAAAGATTCCCGGAAAGCAGAGAACGTTATTTATCTGGTTGGGATAATCAGATCTTCCGGTCGCCATGACGGCGACGTGGCCGGCGGCATCCTCAGGCATTATTTCCGGTGTCGGGTTTGCCATTGCGAACACGATCGGGTCATTTGCCATTTTGGCCAGGTCGTTCTCGTCAATAACACCGGGCGCCGACAGGCCAAAAAAGACGTCGGCGTCCTTGATGACGTCGTGGATCGTACCATGTTCACCTTTCGGATTGGTGTTACGGGCGTACCAATCTTTCACCCAGTTCATATTCTCCTTGCGGCCTTTGTATATCGCTCCGGTCGTATCACACCCGATTATGTTGGTAACGCCGGCGGCCATCACGATCTTCGAGCATGCTACCCCAGCAGCTCCGATGCCGTTGACCACCAACTTGATGTCTTTCATTTCCTTGCCGGTGATCTTGAGGGCATTGATCAGGGCCGCAAGAACGACGACGGCCGTTCCGTGCTGGTCATCGTGAAATACCGGAATATCAAGTTCTTCTTTGAGCCGCTGTTCGATCTCAAAGCACCGCGGAGCCGAGATATCTTCCAGATTGATCCCGCCGAATCCGACAGCAATGTTCTTTATCGTCTGGACTATTTCGTGCGGGTCTTTCGTGTTAAGGCAGATCGGGAAAGCATCAACTCCGCCAAATTCCTTGAAGAGCTGACACTTGCCCTCCATCACGGGCATCGCCGCCGCGGGCCCGATGTCGCCAAGCCCGAGTACGGCGGTACCGTCTGATACGACCGCGACCGTATTCTTTTTGATCGTCAGATTAAATACCTTTTCCGGGTCCTCATGGATCGCTTCGCAAACTCGCGCGACACCCGGCGTGTATGCCATAGAGAGGTCGGACCTTGTTTTGAGCGGAGCTTTCGAGACCATTTCGATCTTGCCGCCGAGGTGCATCAGAAAGGTCCGGTCGCTGACGTTTATCACTTCGACACCATCGATCGCCCCGACCGCGGCAATGATCTCTTTGTCGTGAGATTCGCTCGCGGCATTGACCGTAATGTCCCGGATCAAAAAGTCCTTGCCGGCGCTAACGATATCGATACCCTCGATGTCGCCGCCGGCACGTCCGATCGCAGTAGTTATTTCACCTAGTTTTCCCGGCTTGTTATGGATCCGAACGCGCAGCGTCATGCTGTAACTTGCATTCGGAGTTTGAATATTTGACATCTCTAAGAAAATCTATCGCGAATGGCCGCAGGTTAGCAACGCATAGAAACCAAAAAACCAACTAATTCTGCAAACTGATACGATCTAAAGATTGACATGCGTGCAAACGCCGTCACGACATTTGGTATAATGTCCGAGCGGAGGTTTTTGTTATCAGCAACGTCACCGGCTTTACCAAGGGCCTTAAGCACAACCAGATCAAGCGGATCGAACGACTTGCAACGCGCCGCGTACCTGCCGCCGATATCGTCTCTCAGGAATTAGCCCGCCAGATGTGCGAGATCTCGCATGAAACAGGCCGACAGATCGGCGTATTGCTTAATCGAAAAGGGCAGGTCGAATACGTCATGGTCGGCAACGCCAAGAGCATCGAATTGCCCGACTTCGGACGCTCGCGTGTTTCGACCGATCGTTTTCGCGGCCTGCGTTGTGTTCACACCCACCTGCAGAACGAAAAGCTCACTCAGGACGATCTCACTGACCTCGCACTGCTCCGGCTCGATCTAATGTCGATCGTCCAGGTCGACCGGAATACCGGGCTGCCCGGACTCGTCCATTCGGCGCATCTCGTCCCGATCAGCGGGAAAGAATCGGCAAAACAGGCCATCGATCGCAAAGAGGCGAGAGATCCGGCTAATGGTTCGTCCGGCAATTTAGAAATATTCGAGGAAGGCGATCCGGACCCAGAGAATCTTCCTTTCGCCTATCTCGAGGCCGCCCTCCCTTCGCAGCTTGATGTCGATTTCATAGCGCTGATCACTTCGCTCGAAAGCGAAATGGCACGCGTGAGACAGACCGCAAGCAAGCGGCAGACCGGCCGCGACCGCGTCATCCTCGTCGGGGTTACGACAGGGTTTATCGATGATGCCGAAGAATCGATGGCCGAGCTTGCCGAACTTGCGACGTCAGCTGATGTTCTCGTCCTCGATACGATAATCCAGCGGCGACCGCAGATAGATCCGAAAACGCTGCTTGGCCGAGGTAAACTCGAAGAGCTGCTTGTCCGTTCGATGAGGCTCGGTGCCGACCTTATCGTTTTTGACACCGAGCTTTCGCCGACGCAGGTCCGCGTCCTTTCTGAAGCGACCGACCTAAAGGTCATTGACCGTCCGCAGCTGATACTCGACATCTTTGCCCAGCGAGCACAGAGCCGGGAAGGCAAATTGCAGGTCGAACTCGCCCAGCTCAAATACCTGTTGCCGCGACTCGTGATGGGCCAAAATTCGGCATTCTCGAGGTTGGCCGGCGGGATCGGCGGACGCGGGCCGGGCGAGACAAAGCTTGAGACCGACCGCCGCCGCGTACGCGACCGAATTGCCCAACTCGAGCGCCTGGTCGACAGCCTTGGCCGCCAAAGGCAAGAGCGTCGCAAACGGCGTGTCCAGAAAAAGCTGCCTATCGTTTCGCTTGTCGGTTACACGAACGCTGGCAAATCGACGCTTCTGAATTCGTTGACCCAATCTGACGTTTACGCAGAGCAAAAGATGTTCGCAACGCTCGACCCGACGTCGCGAAGGCTGCGGCTGCCGTTCGACCAGGAGGTCATTATCAATGACACGGTCGGGTTCATCCGCGATCTTCCTGACGATCTGGTAGCAGCTTTTCGTGCAACCCTCGAGGAGATAGCCGACAGCGATATGCTCGTTCATGTCGTCGACGCATCAAATCCGCGTGTGATGCAGCAGATCGAATCCGTCCGAAAGATACTGGCCGATCTCGAACTTACGTCGATCCCGGAATTCGTTGTGCTGAACAAGGCCGACCTTGTCACTGCCGATGCTCTGGACACACTTCGAAGGAACATACAGCTTGACAAGGGCGTTGAATGCGTGGCAATTTCAGCTATCCGTAAGGATTCGCTCGCTCCGTTGACCGAGCGGATCGGCAGCCGGATCGTCGAACACGTAACCGGCGAAGCCGACGCCATTGCCGTATGAATGAAAGTTAAGTGCCCGATCCGATACTTCGTAGAGATCGCTGAGACCGAAAATTGAGTAACAGGATCCAGGAAATACAGTCGCCGATGCAGAAATGGCGAAAGAAGGCCGCGGACGTTTTCAAGCGTCCATTGGCAAAGCTTTCGTCAGACCAGGTCTTCTGGATAGGATTTGCCTTTGTTTCGGTCGCGACGACTTTGCTGATCGCAAATCCATTTTGGCGATCTTCGGCCGAAGAAACCTACCGCGAAGGCGAGATCGCCCGAGAGGCGATATTCTCGCCGGCGGATATAAGTATCGTCGACGAAGAAGCAACCGAGCGGGACATTCAGAGCGCTCAGGAAACGATCAAGCCGATTTTCGTTTTTGAGCCGCGCCGCGCTGACGAAGCGGTCCAGAGCTTTCGTTCAGCGTGGGAAGAGCTTCAGCGAAAGACCGAGACTCCTCAAACTGGGAGATCGAACTCGAACGCAGCGGCGGATACCGAATGGACCGGTGCGGGCGGTCGCGAACTCGGCCGTATATTTACCGCAAGGCGATTCAGCGCGAACGAGCTTGAGGCCGTGACACGGATCCTGCGTGAGAATGCAAGCGGCGAGATCTACGGCGACCAGGACCGTCAGTTCCTCGAGGAAGAGGTACACATTCGCGATCGCCAAAAGCCCACGGACCTCCGTCAGGCGATGCGTCCGGCGATGACGATGACCTCGCTGACCGATGCAAGGGCAAAACTGAAAGAATCTCTTTCACAGATCGTCAGCCTTTCGCCAAAAGAGTCAGAGGCGTTTTATGCCGCCCTTTCTCCCCTCATCCAGCCAAGCATCATTTACGATGGAGCCGCGACCGACGCTCTTAAGCTTGCTGCGGTACAAAGTGTCGAACCGCGAACGATAACGCTCAAACGCGGGCAGCAAATAGTCGATACCGGCCAGGTCATTACGTCGACAATGATCTCGCAGATCTCGGCTGTCAATAGGTACAGCTCGTCGACGAGGCGCGTCAACCGGTTTCTCGGTCTTGTCGTGATTATCGCGATCTTGTTTTGGATCGCATGGAAATTCATCGAACATCGCGGCATCGTTCCCCGATTGGCGTTGTCGGAGCAAAAGACCTTCGCCCTTTTTTGTTCGATCGTCTTCGTACACACTTTTTTGATGGCGATCTTTTTCAGGCTCGCCGAGTTTACGGCTTCGCAAAACGTCAGGCCGCCGATGAACGACCCGAATCTTTGGTCGTACGCTATACCATTCGCTTTCGGCAGTCTCGTAATGACGCTTCTCGCCGACCGCCGTACGGCCCTTTTCACCGGCATTTTCTGCGCAATTTTCGCTGGCCTCATGGCTCCGCGGGGGTTGGAGTTTGCGATCTATGCGATCATCGCCTCGTCGGTCGCTGCGTATGGCATCGGACGCTACCGGTCGCGCCAAACCGTTACGTTTGCCGGCGTGCTGGTCGGCCTTGCGAGCGCAGGCGTTGCGATCGCCTTGATCGCATTCACTCAACAGCCATTCATCCTGAACACGATCTTGCTTGCGATCGCCTGCGGGCTGGCGAGCGGCGTGATCACGGCCGCGTTCACGGCGGTCTTCCTGCCGATGTTCGAGACGTTGTTCGGTGTCCTCACGGACGTTAAGCTCCTCGAGCTTTCAAATGCAGATCTGCCGGTTCTGGGACAGCTCGCCTTGCGTGCTCCCGGCACAAACCAGCATTCGCATGCCGTCGGACAATTGGCCGAGGAAGCGTGTCGGGTCGTTGGCGGCAATGCCCTGCTTACGCGTATCGGGGCTCTGTATCACGACATCGGCAAATCGGCCGCGCCGGAACATTTCGTCGAAAATCAGCTTTCAAAAAATCCGCATGACCGGCTTAAGCCTGCCCAAAGCGCAAAGATCATCATTAGTCATGTGACCTATGGCATAAAGCTCGCAAAGGAAATGGGTTTGCCTCAAAGGATAATCGACTTTATCCCGCAACATCACGGCACGCGAACGCTGCATTATTTTCTGAAAAAAGCACAAGCCGAAGCGCGAAGTGAGGATGAGATATCAGAAAACGATTTTCGATATCCAGGGCCGAAGCCGCAATTTCGCGAGGCCGCGATAATGATGATCGCCGACAGCTGTGAAGCGGCTGCGAGATCACTCGCCGAACCTAATCCTGAGAACATACGTTTCATCGTCACCAAGATAATCGATGCGATCTTAAGCGACGATCAGCTCGACGAATGCGATCTGACGCTTCGCGAATTGACGCAGATCCGCGAAGCGATGATCCGCTCGCTCGTAGCGATCTATCATTCAAGGGTCGACTATCCCGGATACGTTCCGCCAACGACCGGCCAGTTCAAGGTCGTGCCAGACGTCGAAAAGATCGGCGACCGCGGGATGAAATACTCAGATCCCGCCGAGATCCCGATCAGCAAGGGCGGCGAGATCGAAGACGAGGCGATCGACCGCTCGCAGCAGCCGGAAAAGGCCGCCAACACGGCGAAGTAATACCCGTTGAAAGCGAACCCCGTTTTACTGATCACCGGATGTCTGTGACCTAAGATAATTTGATCTGCGAGGATAAGGGAATGTCGAATCGATACCGTTACTTCTTTTGGGCCGCGATCGTATTACAGTTCGCCACTGCCGTCTTCCATACGATCGGAATGATAGCACCGGTCGTTCCCGCAAACGAGACCGAACGCCAGCTGCTGGAACTGATGGACACCTATAAGCTGGACGCGGGTGCCGGCTTTAGGCCAACAATGTCAGGTTTGTTCTTTGCGCTGAGTTCGTGTTTTTCACTGCTCTGCGGATTCGCCGGTGTCGTGAATACGATCATCTTGAAGGGCGATCACGAACGCAGAATGACCGCAAAACTGCTGCTCGCAAATGTGGTCTTTTTTGGGATCTTATTCGTAATGATGTCGATGTTCACTTTCCTGCCGCCGATCGTAATGTCCGGCGCCACCTTTCTGTCGCTTCTGATCTCTTTGATCTTGTTCAAGTCGTCTTCCGCACGAGCGTGACGACGCGAGGCTATTTCACGCGAAATCGTAACGACCGTCGAACAAAAAAGACCGCCGCCACGATCTCACGTGGCGACGGTCTTTTGAGTGTCACAATAAAAAAATTAGGTGTTTATCAATTCTTTAAGCTCTTTTCCGGGTTTGAAATACGCGACGCGCTTCGCCGGGATATCGACAGCCGCTCCCGTCTTCGGGTTTCGCCCCTTTCGCGAATTCCTTTCGCGAACCCTGAAGCTGCCGAATCCGCGAAGCTCGATCTTCTCACCGGCATTCAGCGAATCGATTATGCTGTCGAGAACGATCTCAACCAGCTGCTCGGCATCCTTTTTGGTCATGTCAGCTTCGACTGCGACTTTTTCAACGAGGTCTGCTTTTGTCATCTGTATCGTCTCTCCCCGACCAATAATCTCCCAGCCTGATCTTAAGCAGATTTCTGCTCTGTTTCAACATCCGCCGTTTCTTCAGGGGCAGTCTCAGCTACGGCTTCACCGGTGGATTCTGCGGCCGGAGCCTCGTCCGCTGCGGTCTCGGCTGCCGGAGCCTCCTCCGACGCTGCTGCCTCGGTCGTAACGGGCTCATCGGCCTGCGGCTCGGTGACTTCAGCCGGAATTTCGGAAGGCGTTTCTTCAGCGACCACCGGAGCATCTTCGACGGCCGTTTCGGCAACTGCCGCCTGTTCTGCGTCGCCGATCGCATCGGCTTCAGTTGTTTCGCCCGCTTCCGCAGCTTCTTTCTTCGCCCTTCGCTTGTCCTTCTTTGATTCTTCTTTCGGCTGCTCCTCGGCAGTTTCAGCCGGAGCACCGAATTTCAGATTTGCGAGTTCGCCAAGCGATGCCATTCCGCCTTTTGCCGCGCTTGTGTATTGGCGGGTATCGACGATCGGTTCGTCGTCCTTTCCGACGGCTCGGAACGAAAGACCGATCTTCTGATCGTCGTTCTCGATACGCAGGATCTTGAAGTCCATTTCCTGGCCAAGCTGGACGATGTCCTCGGGACGCTCGACGCGTTCCTCGGCAAGCTCTGAAATATGACAGAGGCCTTCAAGGCCTTCGCCAAGTTCTACAAATACGCCAAAGCTGGTGAACCTTGAGACCTTGCCGCGAACGGTATCGCCGGGCCGATGGGTTGCAACAAAGCCTTCCCACGCACTCGGTGTCAGGTCCTTCATCGAAAGCGAAAGCCGCTGTCCGGCAGTGTCGATATGGGTGATGATCGCGTCGACTTCCTGGTCCTTCTTAAGCAATTCCTTGGGATGCTTGAGTTTCTTCGCCCAGGTTATGTCAGAGACGTGCACGAGGCCGTCGATCCCATCCTCGATCTCGACAAACGCACCGAAATCGGTGATGTTGCGAACCTTACCGTGGATCTTTGATCCGACCGGATAACGCTCTGCAACCGTGTCCCACGGATTTTCCTGCAGCTGCTTCATCCCGAGGCTGATGCGTTTCTCTTCGGTGTCGACACCGAGAACTTGCACCTCGACCTCATCGCCACGGTGGTAAAGCCGCTTCGGGCTTGCTGACCGCTTTGACCACGATATCTCGGAGACGTGGACCAGGCCTTCGACGCCCGGCTCCAGTTCGACAAAGATGCCGTACTCAGTGACCGATGAGACCCTGCCCTTGATCCGCGAATTGACCGAGTAAACCTCGACCACCGTCGACCACGGATCGGGCAGCAACTGTTTATAGCCAAGGGATATCTTTTCTTTTTCGCGGTCGAGCTTCAAGACCTTGACCTGTATGTGGTCGCCCGGCTTGAACACATCGCTTGGATTCTGGATGCGTCCCCAAGACATATCGGTGACGTGAAGCAATCCGTCGATCCCGCCAATGTCAACGAAAGCGCCGTATTCAGTGAGGTTTTTGATGGTTCCTTCGACAACGTATCCAACGTCGATCTTATTCAGCGTTTCGGCCTTCTGTTCATTGATCACGAGATCGGTGATCACTTTGCGCGAGAGGACGATGTTGTTTCGCCTGCGGCTGAACTTGATTATCTTGGTCTCGATGTCCTGGCCGATGTAGGAATCCAGGCTGCGGATCGGACGCGAATCGATCTGCGAGCCGGGTAGAAATGCTTCAATTCCGTTCAGGTCGACACGGAGGCCGCCTTTTGTTTTATCGATGATCCGTCCGGTAACGGTCGCCTCGTTGTTAAAGGCCTCTTCGATGTCGTTCCAGATCTTTCGGCTGACCGCATCGGAACGCGATAGGATCGGCGGTGCATCGCCCGAATGGATGCTCTTGATGATCGCCTCGATATTATCGCCGACGCTTACAACGCCTTCGACACCGCCGGGAAATTCCTCTGCCGGAATGATACCTTCGCTTTTGTATCCGAAATCAACGAGTACGCCGCGGTCGGAAACGCCGACCACCTTGCCCTCGACCATCTCACCAGCGTGATAAACGGTCTGTTCCTGTTCGAACTGTTCGAGGATCGCACCAAAGTCGATCTCGCCGGCATTCTGCTGCTCGTCGCTCGCTTCCTCCGCGGCCTGAATCGGAGCCGTGATCGCCGCGTCCGGTTTTTCTGTTACTTCTGCAGCCGAAGATTCGCCGGTTTTCGTTTCTTCGGTCTGGTTGTTTGCCTCTGTTGCCATTTAATGTGCGTCGTCTTCCTTACTTAGTTTTCGCGTCAAATACCGAAACGATCGGATCCAAAATTGAGATTCGATCTCGAAGCGTTAAGGGTTTTTCAGCCGGAAAGGGTGTCAGGGAGGTTAGTTTAAGCCGCAACGGGAAGTTCCTGAAGCAACCGTAAGTTACCTCAACCAAAGTTATAGCTCGTCGCTGTAATAATGAACCTGTTCACTTGACCGGATAAAACTAAAATTTACACGTCGAAGTGCTTTTATGTCAAGACTTCGACGCCGAAAATGGGCATCGCCGCGGGCGTGACGCAAGCCGCTGATGGTCATCGTCAGGCAATATAAGCGTGCATTATGGCGAACCAAAGGCACGACCGTTTGAACTGAATTCGGACAAGTGTGCAGCTGCGGCCAGTCTTCGCCGGCGCATTTAGAGCCTCGCAAGGAAACTCCCGGCGAGGCTCGGATCGCACTCTGGTTCGAAGCTAACTCCTTGTAATTAGGCTGCTTATGTTGCCAACGCCGCTGATCTTTTCCATCTCTTCTTTGGCAAGGGTCGAGGTATTTTGGATGCCCGCAAGGCGAAGCCGGAACTCGTCCGGGTTGGTCGAACCCCGAAGAGCCTCTTCGAGCCCGATAAGCCCGGATGAATAAAGGTAAAACAGCGATTGGTCAAATGTCTGCATTCCGTACTGCGACGTGCCCGCCGCGATCGCATCGCGTATCGACGAGGTCTTTTCTTCGTTAAGGATGTAGTCGCGTATAAGCGGTGTCGAAATCAGGACCTCGACCGCCGGGACGCGTGAACGGCCGTCGGCGGCCTTCATCAGTCGCTGAGAAATTACGGCCTTGAGCAATCCGGCAAGCTGTATCCTGATCGCCTTTTGCTGGTAGGGCGGAAAGGCCGAAATGATGCGCGTCAGCGTTTCTTGTGCGTCAAGCGTATGAAGCGTCGAAAGGACCAAATGTCCGGTCTCTGCGGCAACCAACGCGGTCTCTATCGTCTCTAGATCGCGCATTTCGCCGACGAGGATCACGTCCGGATCCTGACGGAGAGAACCGCGAAGAGCTTCGGCAAACGAACGCGTATCGACATCCACTTCGCGTTGTGTGATGAACGATTCTTTGTCCTTGTGAAGAAATTCGATCGGGTCTTCGATCGTGACTATGTGGCAGTTCCGCTTGGTGTTTATATGGTCGACGATCGCCGAAAGAGTTGTTGATTTACCCGAGCCGGTAGTTCCGGTCACGAGGATGAGGCCGCGCATCTCTTCGGATATCGAGGCCAGGATCGGCGGCAGGCCGAGTTCGGAAAACGTTTTGATGTGGTCTGAAATTACACGGGCAACGATGCCGATCGAATTGCGTTGCTGAAAGATATTCACGCGAAAACGCCCAAGGCCCGATACGCCGTAACCGATATCTACCTCAAAAACGTCCTTAAAATGCTGTTTCTGGCGGTTCGACATCATCGAGAATGCCATCTCGAGCGTCTCGTCCTGGTTCATCTTCGAAACACCTTCGAGCGGCCGAAGTTCGCCGTTGATGCGGATCACGGGTGTCGAGCCGGCACGTAGATGCAGATCCGATGCACCGAAGCTCATCGCCATGCGCAGAAGATCGTCTATTCTATTCAGCATAAAAGGGAAAGGTATCGGACAATGGCCGGGAATAGCTCGGGGGCTGCCGGGATTGACGCAGGACGGTTTGGTGATCTGGTAAGACTTGGGCCGCGGACGCAAAAACCGTCAAAACAAGTTTAACGTTTTTGTACAATGACCGTCAACAAAAATCCGATGTTCGTCGCAGTGAGCTTCCCGGCCGAGTAAACAAAGACCGTCACCTCGGTCAGAACCCCGCCCACG
>ERZ761609.338-NODE-338-length-58637-cov-18.063176_pt1 | contig 58637 bp, 49 predicted proteins | sample MGYA00511163_ERZ761609 | MGnify/ENA primary metagenome ERZ761609 (study PRJEB28899, sample SAMN02445070) | bioreactor sludge metagenome | biome: EBPR sludge | place: Australia: Brisbane, Thorneside Wastewater Treatment Plant | collected 2011-12-16 ... | reverse complement strand
CCCTCACCTGCCCCCCGCCGACCCCGAGCATGAACGCGACACGCGCCCACGCCACCCACGCCATCCGCGCCATCCGCGCTGGCGCGGGTCACGCCGCATCACGCGCCAACCCAATCTCCGCACAACCACCGCTCCCCCCACTTGCTCACTTCGCGACGCCACTTCACAATTCAGATATGCCTCGACTTAAAATTAGCGGTCCCGACCTCATCGACTCGCGAACCAACACGACACAAAGACTCTGGGGAGTTTGCATCCAAGATCCACTCTGGCAGTCCCTTGCTCCCGGACCTCGCCTCCTACCTCATGGCAAGGCCCAACTTATTCATGCTCGCCAGTGGGGCGCCAATTGCATTCGAGTCCCATTTCACCCCGTCACGATCCGATCCGCACACACCCCCGCACACACCCCCGCACACACCCAAATCCATCACAACCAACACGCCCCCGAACCCACCCAAACCCAGCGCACAACCCACCCCCACGCCCCCGCACACACCCACCTCGCCGCCGTCGAGCGAGAGATCGCGCGCCTCGAACAAGAAGCTCGTGAACTCGACCTGCATCTCATCATCGACTTTCACGGCATCGGCTTTCCCGCGACACAAGAAGACTTCCACTTCGACGAAGCCCCCTACACGCGGCTCTATCAATGTGAGGCGCAGGAGATTCGCGACTTCTGGGCGCTCGTCGCCAAGGCGTCAGCGCAACCCGATTCGCGAATCATCGCTCTTGAGCTTTACAACGAGGCCACAGGCCACCAGCCCACATCTCACGCGCCGCTGGCCTCGCTCGAAAATTGGATCTTGCATCGCGACTGGGCCGATGAACTTCTTGAAACTGTGATTCGCCCCCGATGCGAAACGCTCGCGCTGATTGGCGGACTGAACTTCGGCTATGATTTGGAGTTCGCTTTGCACGAGCCCATCCAGGATTCGCGCACGGCCTATACCTCACATCCTTACCCACATCATGCTCGCGACAAGGCCTGGGATCGCGCCTTCGGCATTCTCGCGCAATCGCGGCCCGTGCTGCTCACGGAAGTGGGATTCAGCGATCATGGGCTTTTTGATGCGCGACAATTTCCCGGGCCGCCCGGGAGCTATGCGAAGACGCTTCGCGAGTACGCGGATCGCAAGCGACTTTCATTTTGTGCGTGGAATTTTTCTGCGGCTTGGGAGCCTGTGCTACTTGCCGATCACAACTATCGACCGTCGCCAGCCGGCGAATTCTTCAAGACTTGGATGCTCAGTCTCGCGGAGCAACAGCTCGCGAAGTGATCACTTGCGGAACGGCGAATTGCCGATGTCCGTCCGCACCACCCAGCTGACCAAGACCGCTGCGACCTCGGCCCAACCACGGCGTGCCCTGCACGCCCACACAGGCCGAGTTCACGCCAATCATCGCATGCGGCAAGTTCGCAAACGCAAAGTCGCCGCCCGTAAGCTCAGAGTCGCGCGTGAAGATCACCGCGCCCAAACCAAATCCGAGGCGCGCCGACCACTTTGGAATTTCAGCCTCGCTGCTGTAGCGACGCAGGCACGCCAGCGGCGCAAAGATCTCTTCGTTGAAGATGCGAAGTGGCGCATCGATCGGCACGTCTGTCACATCCAGAAGCATCGGCCAGTGTGCGCTGCCAGCGGCGATTTGGGCTCCGGCATCGAGCGCCTCGGTCACAAGACTCTCCAAGCGCGAAACAGATCCGCGATACACGCCGTAGTCCACGCGCGCGCCAAGGCGTTCACGAAATTGAGCGAGCCAGGCCTCGGCCACACGCTCATCCACCAAGATCTGTTCGCTGGCCGTGCAGCTTTGTCCGCAATAGCCGAAGGCATTCTCAACGGCAAATTCGGCGGCCGCCGCGAGATCCGCATCCGCACGCACGATCAATAGATCTTTACCACCCAATTCCAACACACAAGGCACCAGGCGCTCCGCCGCCCGGCGCGCCAGCTCGCGACCGACGCGCTCACTGCCCGTGAACACGAGCATGTCAAAACCGCGATCGAGCAGTTCCATTCCGGCCAGCGCGTCTCCTTTGACCCACTCCAGAGGCAAACCACTGGCTTCGCGAATCTCTCGAAGCCATCGGCTCGCGGCAAGATCGGCATCGGGCGAAAGCTTGACGCTCACGCGATTGCCCGCCATGAGTGCGGAAACCAACCCAAGCTGCACACATTCAAGACTTGAATTGAAGGGACTGAAGATCACCACATGTCCGCGCGCTCGATACTCGATCCGCGAAGTTTCACCTTCTCGCACAATCAATTGGGGTTTGAGCGCCTCGAAGGCCTCGTCAATCATCGCATCCCATGAACCCAAGCAAAACTGCACTTCGCCCTGAGCCCAAGCCCACGGCTTTCCGGTTTGCTGATGAATGAGACGCGTGAGCTCATCGGCAAGCTCGCCTTGGCGCAGAAATTCACCCGCCGCGCGAAGTGCCCGAGCCCGCAGTTCCAAATTTGCAGTTTCCTGAGATGACATGGCGAAGGTCTCTCGTCTCGGCTGGCGCTCTGTCAAGCCCAGCTTCCCGGCCCAGCTTCCCGGCTCAACTTCCCAGCCAGCCCTCAGGGCCCGCGACGGTTCACCACATCTTCCGCAAGGCGCGAGCGAACAGCGTTCTCCATCCCGAGCACCAAAAGTTCCAACTCGCGATTGCCGGGTTCATACATACCCTCGATCACGCGGCGGAATTCCGCAATCGCCGTCTCACCCGATTCGCGTGTGGGTCGCGCCATCCAATGGTCCAAGGCTCGATCGCGGAAGTACTTAGCCACTTCGGTGCGCGACATTTCGCTGATGTCGCGTTTTTGCCAGATGTCGCGATGCTGACGGAGACGACCTAAGTAGGCACGCATGCCATCGACGCCAGCGGCGCGGGCTGATTCCAGCTCGCGAACCAGCAGTGTCGGCTCCCCGCGAAGTCGTGAGAGCCAAAGGTTGGCCTCGATCGGAAAGAGCTCCGGCGAAAGTGTTCCCGAATTCGAACCAAAGTTGAACTCCATGAACATCCAGCGCCCGTCTTCAAGTTTCGCCAAATCCGCTCCGCCCGCCATGCGACGAAGCGACTCTGGAGCGCGCGCGAAAAACTGATTCAACACCTCTTGGGCCTCGAGCATTTCGCGCCCCAGATACTCATGCGTGTAGCGCGGCCGCGCATGCACAGCCTCACCGTCAATGAAGTCGACGCGAATCTCGACCGGCATGCCCAGCGAAGTCTTTGCCAACACCACACGCTGCTGAATGAGCAAATCCTCAGGCTTCACCAAAAACTTAGCGATCATCTTGGTGCCGGTCTCGTAAGTTTGGCCTTGCGCACTTTGCAGCCAACGCGTGCTTCCAGGCCGCCCACTGGCCGAGTCCGAAGTCGCCCAAGTGATGAACTGACGTGCATAGTTTCGCTCGTTCTGCGAATAGGTCGTGATCTGATTGCCCAGATCTCCCGTCGTGAACTCGTTAAAGTTCTTTACAAAGGCTCCGTGCGGAAATTCGCGATTGATCCCGGCAAAGGTCTTTTGCAAGAGCTGCTCGACTTGCGCGAGAAGTTCGGCGCGCTCACCCACGCCGACACGTGCGCTCGACAAGCTTTGCAAGCGGGCGAGAACACTTTCTCGAAGACGTTGAATTTCGGGATCGCGCGCCACCGCCGCAAGATCTTTGAACTCTACGGATCGCGGCATGCTCCCGGGCCACACGGCTTGTGCGACGGCGTACTCGCGCGCTTTGCTGGAAAACAGCACGGGATTCAGGTAGCCGACACCCATCAGCGGATTCGCATCACCGCGCCAAGCGTTGAAGACGCGCACGTCCGCGTCGATGAAAGTCGGATGCAGCACCACGCCTCGACGAAAGCGCCCGGACTCAACAAAGGCGGCGTGCGCCCCAGGCGTGGTCGCCCCCGGCGCGGCGCGATCCGCATCCGCTTCTGAAGAACGCGAAGTTTGGACTTGGCCATTGGTGTAAAGTCGCTGAGGTCCGAAGAACAGTTCGTCCTTTCGCGCGTCAGCTTCAGTTCGCGGCGCCGCACCTTCGACGACGCGCCAAAAGCCATGTGTACGCCCCAATTCGCGAAGCGCCGTCAAGCCGCGCGGTCGCGCCGATGTTTCCACGCCGTTGAGTTGCCGCCACTGCGCGTGTGAGCTGATCGCCACCTCCGGCGACTCAGCCAATCGCAACACTTCACTTAAGCGCGCCACGTCCTCGCGACCAGCGCGCCCCTCGCCTCCGGCAAGAACCGCGCGCCCCGCGTGCGCCGAGCGTGCTCCGAAAATTTGTGCCGCTTCTTTCGAATACAGCAAAGGTCGATGCGTTTCAAAACTTCGAATCGCGCCAGCTTCCAGCGCCAGCAGCGTCGCCGTCGAGGACGATGCGGAGTAGCCGCCGAAGGGGAAGTTCCCGCTTTCTTCCACAAAGATGGATTGATTGAGAATCGTCGTGTGGAAGTTGTCTTCGAAGAGTTTGCGCAAATACACCATCTGCGTATCCGCGGCATCGCCAAACACCGAGGCAAACATCGCGCGCTCGCGAACCCGCGGATCATTGGCCACACGCTCCAATTGTTCTTTGGTTCGGTAAGTGAAGATCACCAAATAAGGCGCATAGTGATCCACCAGCTCGACATCATTGAAGCGATCAAACTCGAACTTGAAGACATGCGGATCGACGCGCTTTGAGGCCGCATCAATTTGCGCTTGGGGATTCAGCAGATTCGCCTGCCAGCGCGTGCGAAAGGCCTGCAGGCCATCCACACTCTCCGCATAAGTCAAATTTGAGTAGTCCGCGCGCACATCCGTGCGCTCGCCATAGCGCAAAGATCCGACTCGCGTCATCAGCTGCTCCGTGAATTCTCGCGCGACACTTTCGTGCACCACATAAAATTTGGGCGCGATGCAATCTTGCGAAGAGTTGATGCGAATCGCCTCGATCGCCGCATCAACCGCGGGCGCAAGATGCTGACGACCGTTGGCCGTCACGATCACGGGATTCAGTCCCGCGCCAAACTTCAAAAACAATGTGCCGCGAAATTCCGGCAGCTCCGCAAGTTGCGCACGCGTTTCTTCAAGCTTGCGCGTGATTTGCGCTCGCACTTCTTCGCCGGTTCGCGGATTGCCCGTAAACAGAACCACGTCCGCGGGCCCTCGCTCGTAGCGATTGCCTTTGCGATTCATGCCCAGCACATATTGCTTGCGGAAGTTGTCGTACTGCACGTCCGCAGGGTCCGTCAGCAGATGAATCGTCGACAGATCCAGCTCCGGATTCAATTCTTTGAAGCGCGTAAACAGTCGCACATAAGTTTCGCGCGAGGCCGCAGGCGTGCGAAACCATACATGCGCGCCCGTCGATGCAGGAATCACCGCGTGCAAGATCAACGTGTAGAGCGGAATGTTGGTTGAGCCGTACACGGCGACGTTTCGCACACCGGGACCTTGTTGCAGGCGATTGAGATAGCTCTGCTCGTGAATTTTCACCCCACGCAAAGTGCGGATCACCTGCTGAACTTCGTAATTGGCACCGTGATAGTTATCGACGCTGGAAAGCAGTCGCATGAACTCGCCCCGATGGGCCTCGACCCGATCCGCTAGGCGATCAAAGTCGCGAGCCGTCGCATAGCCCGCACCGCGCGCCAAGTTCGCCGACACTTCGCTTCGCCGCGAAGCTTGGAAAAGATCCGAACACTTCAGCGCCAGCGCCGACGGCCCCCAGCCCAACTGCATGACAAGCAACAAACTCCAAATCCGTCGACTCGAAATTGTTAAACGCATGCTCACCTCAAGGCGCGCGGGCCCACAACAACCCACTACAAAGCCAAGACCAGCCGCACAGTCGCCTAACCCCAACCAATTGCGTATTAAGTCGGTTTTAGCCCCACCTCGTGTTGAACTTCTCGACTCCCCCCGACAAGGGCCGGCCCCTGGCTTGAGGAAACTCTACTCACCTCGCAGGCGGGCTTGCCGCCCCCCGCAACTCCTTTTAGAAAACCGACCCATGAGGGGGTTCTATGATTCATGCTTTCGTGCGTGCCGTTTCGCCATTGGCTTTGGCACTTGTTCTGGTTCTGGCTTCGGCAACGACGCTCACCGGTTGCCAATACTTTTCAGCTTCGTCGTCTGAACCACAAACTCTGGCCGAGTCCGCGGCACTTCGTCCGCTCTCTACGAGCGAAGCCGAAGCCGACTTTAATGCCATGGTCGAGGCCATCCGCTCGATGTACGGTCCGCTCGAGTACAAAGAACGCCGCTTCGGCTACAAGTTCGATGTCGAGGCTCAGCGCCTTCGCTCACAAATTGCGACGACGAAGACCGAAGAGGAAAAGCTGGCCAAGTTTTACGAACTGCTCCGCCTCTTCCAAGATGGACACGTGTATCTGGCTCAGCCGTTTCGCGATGATCAACAGATCCCGATTCAAGTCACTCCCGTCGAGCAAGGCTTCTTCATCGATGGCGTGCATGCTGAACTGGCGTCGTTTGGCATCGAGCGCGGCGACGAACTGATTTCGGTCGACGGCAAGTCGCCGGAAGATCTTCTAAAAAACATCTTGAAGTACGCCTGGTACGGAAACGACTTGAGCGATCGCCACTTGGCCTACGCGATTTTCTATCGTGCGGCTCACTTGATCGAAATGCGCCCCACTCAACCTTTCGCACAAATCGAATTCAAAAAACCCACAGGCGAAACCCGCATCGCGCGCATTGCTTGGCGCCGCGCTGGCCTTCAGCGCTCCACCGGCCTTAAGCCCTTGGCGGAAGCGCATCCCTCGGACTTGAGCCAACTCAAAGGTGCGAGCCTACACTCCGAACCACTCGCTCACCTCATTCAGTTTCGCCGAGAAGTCACAGTCCCCAAGGCCAACGCGCCCAGCGAAAACTCAACTCCCGACGCTTCGATTTTCAGCATGGGAAACACCGAGCCCTATTGGTATTCGCGCAAGCTCGCAAGCCAAGTCGGATTCACCAAAGTCACCGCGGATCCGGCGCTGGCGGCGAAGTACTACGCTCTTTGGCGCAAACAGCTCGAGGTCTTCGACTCGGAACCGACACCTTTCACGACACCCAAAACTTGGCCCGACGTCTTTGCCGGTCTCTACAAACATAACGGCAAGACCGTCTTCATGATGCGCCAGCCTGGCTACAGCGCCGCCGACTTCATCGCCAACTTGTCGGTTTACTCGGCCCTCATCGAGCAGTTTCAACCCATCGCGGACGTCTTGGTCATCGACCAAACTGAGAACCCCGGTGGCAGCGTGTTGTACGTCGACTGGTTCGCAAGATTGTTCGCGCCCAAGGGCATGAACGCTTGGGTGCAGTTCAACACTGCCGATCGCCAGTGGATTTCACGCTGGTTGGGTTGGCTCAGCGATGTGCCCGCAACTCAGCTCACTGCACCCTTCGCTCAGCAAGTTCGCGCCTATGCAGCAAGCCTCGATCGAGATCACGATGCGGGTTTGCGACTGGCGCGCGAGCCGATCAACTTTATGCTGGTCACTCAACAAGTGCCGGCTCCCGGCGCAGGCGTTTGGAAAAAGCCCATTCTCATCACCGTCGATGAGCTTTGCGGCTCCGGCGGCGACGCCTTCCCCATGCTGATGAAGCACAATGGTTTGGGGAAAATCTTTGGTCGTCGCACGGCTGGCCTTGGCGGAAGTGTTGAGCAAGTGATCGAGCTTCCACACTCGCGCGCCAAGCTTTCGCTCACACGCGGCTTGTTCACCACATTCCGCCCCGACGGGCAGTACCCCGATCACGTGTTTGTCGAGAACAACGGCGTGACACCTGACCTCGAGTACACCCACACCGTTCAAGACTTCCGCGAAGGCTACAAGAACTACTTCGAGGCCTTCTCGAAAGCCGCAACGGAACTTGTCCCCTAAACTGGATTCTAGAGGCTCCATCAGGAGCCTCAACCCAAGGAGAGCTCATGCGCTACGCCAACATCTTCACCTTGATCCTCGCAAGCATCATAGGCTGGTCATGGACAACGTCAGCGGCATGGGCCCTCACTTCTCCCTACAAATCGACGGTCTCGGGTTTGAGCTACGGCAACACACACGAAGTTGCGCCGCGGGTGTTCCGCGGCTCAGAGCCCGGGCAAAAGGTCCAAGAGCTTGTCGACTTTGGCATTACAGATGTTTTGATCTTCAAACGCGACGCACGTGGCGAGGTCGCTCGACAAATCCAAGCGCTGCGCGCCGCGGGCTTCAAGGCGCGACAAATTCATCACCTGCCCATGCCGTGGAAAGACATTGATGACGAAGTGAGTGTTTGCGAACACATCATCGATGGACTCGTGCTGATTCAAAAAGTCTCGGCTTCATCTCGCCGGCAACTTTATTTCCACTGCACCGTCGGCGAAGATCGCACAGGTCTGCTCGCGGCCCTCACCCGTCAACTGTCGCAAGGCTGGTCGGCTGAACAAGCCTTTCAAGACGAAATGTGCCGCCACGGTTACGAAGCCGGCAATCCCCGCAAGCCTCGCTTCGTCGTGCAGGCCATCCGCGATCACCTGACGCCGATCTATGCAAAGCTGCAACTTCTCATCGAACGCGGCGACTTGAGCTGGCAAAACCTCGATCGTGAACTTTGCGCCGAGCTCCCGGAAATGCACGTGAGCCCCACACGCTTACCCGTGTGTCGCTGATCTGATCGGTTGCCGTTTAGAATTGAACTTAAGTTGAAACTTTCGGAGCGACGAACAGTCCGCTCTCCGTCGCCGTCGCGAGCACTCGACCCGTGAGGCGAACGCCGTCAAAGCAAGTGTTCTTCGAAAGACTTTGGTGCGCAAAAGCTCGCACTGTCCACGGCTCACGGGGCGCAACCACCGTGGCGCGAAATTTCTTGCCGACTTTCAAATCACCAAAGTCTTCGCCGATTCCCAAAAACTCCGCTGGTCGCTTGGAGAAAACTTCGACCAACCTCGCTTCGGTCAATTCGCCCTTCGCGCACATATCGAGCAAAACCGGCAGCATCGTCTCAAGCCCCAAGGTTCCGAAACTCGCTTGAGCAAATGGTTTGGCCTTAGATTCAGCTTCGTGCGGAGCATGATCCGTCGCCACCCAATCGATGTCGCCCGAGGCCAATGCCGCACGCAACTGCGCGCGATCTTCAACCGAACGAATCGGCGGGTTCATCTTAAAGCTCTTGTTGCTTTCATCAATTTCGTCGCTCGAAAAATACAAGTGATGTGGCGAAACCTCAGCCGTCACGCGCAAGCCTTCGGCCTTCGCCTTGAGCACCAGCGGGATCGAGCGCGCGCTCGAGGTGTGCAACAGGTGATAGCGAATCTGGCGACCTTGATCGCCAAGCTCGCGCGCAAGTTGGCGAAGCAATTCCAAGTCGCGCGCGACCATGTCGACTTCGTGGGACTCGTCATAAGGCGACAAGCCCAAGCGCTTGGTGACAGGGCCCGGTGCCAGCGGACCCGCGGCCCCCAAGGTCTCCGCATGCTGCAAAAACGGCACGCCTAAAGGTGCGAGCCGAGCGAAAATCTCGCGCTGAATCGCATCGCTCGCGATGCCCTTGCCATCATCCGTCACCGCGACAGCTCCGGCTTTGACGAGATCTTCAAGCGGTGCCACCGCCTCACCTTTTTGCGCGATCGTCGCGGCCACACTCCAGAGCACGCGCACACCGGTCAAATCCTCGGCCCGCGCCACTTGTGTACGTCCCAACTCCAAGGCTTCAACGCTATCGAGAATGGGTTTGGTGTTGGGCATGGTGAGCACAGCGCCCACTCCGCCCGCGATGGCCGCACGCAATGCGGCCTCGGGAGTTTCCTTTTCCCATTGTCCTGGAGTTCGCATGTGGACCTGCGTGTCCACGCCCGACGGCAACACCGCCCAGCGATAAAGACGCGCGGACTTCGCCGCCGCGGGCTTGATGCTCACGAGAAAACCGTCGCGAATTTCGAGATCACAGGATCGCTGCGTGCCCGCCGAAGTCCACACGTCCACATCCTGCAGGATGTAGGAGTTTTCGGCGGATTTGTTCCATAGAGGTGTCATAGCGGCGGACTCCCAAGTTCCCAGGCGAAGTGGCGTCAGATCCTGACGCCGATCATCGCACAAAGCTCGGGTTCTTAGCTAGCGATCTTCAGTCGATCGAAATGAGTGTGAAGGCTCTTTAGTCCTCGATGAACTCGGCGTAGGCCTCGTCATCACGAATGAAGGACTTCAGGTCCATCGACACAAAGCTGGATTCGTGAATGCGGCCCGGAATGCAGTCATTGAATCGCGCCGGATCTTCATCGGCGAATTCATAGGGCGCACAAACCGATGTATCAAAGGCCTTCGACGAGTAGGTGATCCGCCATGCGACCTGCACGCCTTCGCGATACACGCCCTGAATCAGGTCCAACATCACTTCTTCGTCCGCCCAGTAGTCGCCCTCAAGAATGGTGTCGCCCCAGATCTGCGCCTGATCCCACGCGATTTGCTGAAGACGCTCGCGAAAGTGCACTTCGCTGACTTCGACATCGACATACGTGAGCCGCTCGGCGCGCATCAGCGCCCGCACCGTATCCACCCAAGGACGATCACCCTCGGCGATGCGATCCGCTTGCGCTTGCGCGGGCGAGATCACGGCGCTCACCATGAGCGCGAGCACAAGTTGCAGCAATCGCCGGACGGAGAAACTGAAGGGACTTTGCGGCTGAAAAATCGAAGTTGGTGCTTTCATGGGCGGAGTCTTACCGCCGATTGCGTATGCATACCAATGAGTTCAGGCGATATTGTTATTCGTTCGCTGCATCTTAACTGGTCTCGTTGAGTGTTGCGTCCTGAGATCCCCTACCCTTGGCTGAGCTAGGCGAATCGGGTCTTATTGATCTGCCCACAAAAGCAGCAGTCACTGAATCGGCATTTTCCATGTGGTATTCACGGCTTAGGCTTCAGCGACGAAGCCGAGCAACACTCAACGAGGCCAGTTTGAGGAGAGCCCTCGTGCGCATCAGCGGCAGCCCCTCAATCCCCGTCGGGTCATCGCTTCGAATCCACGCGAGAATCTCAGGCGCACCCGACTCCATCTTGAAACTTCCGGCACAGTCCCAAGGCTGATCGCGGAGCAAATAATGGCGGAGGTCGCTGATACCGAGATCCGGACGCACGCGCAGTCGAACTCGCTGAACGGCGGTCCAAGTTCGCGCGGCCTGGCGGACCACGACGGCCGTGATCAGCACCGCGGGCTCGGACTGCATGGCTTTGAGCTGGCGAAGTGCGGGCGCAAGCCCTCCCGGCTTTCCCAGCACGCGACGTGAGCTTGGCAGATACAGCAGCTGATCGGCCGCGATGATCACTTCATCATTGCGAAGACTCATCCGACTCTGCGCTTTGATTCGCGCCAGGTGCTTGGCCAAGGCCACCGCATCGCTGGTTTGGCGCAGTGGCCGCGCGCGCACGAAGTCGCGCTGCGCTTGTCGCTCATCCACGCCGACGGGTCGCAAGCAACGAAAGCGCGGTACGATTTTCTTCAGCAGGCGACGTCGCGCCGGACTTTGGCTCATCAAGATCACGCGGATCTTCATGGCGTGGGGGCTCCGATCGCGCGCAGCCATGCCGGCGTGGGTGGCACGAGTTTGCGCTCGCGGAGGCTAAACAGGCCGAACTTGAACTCGGCCTCGCAGCAAATTTCGCCACGCGAGTTCACCATGCGTTGTCGCATGCGCATGATTTTGCCGCCTTGCGGGTCATAGGCGCGGCTTTGAATGCGAATGTGTTCGCGAAGTCCGATTTCGCGCATAAATTTGATGGCGGCCTCGAGCACCACGGGGCCAAGGCCAGTTTCACGGATCACGCGGAGGCCGTAGCCCCCCGCTTCGATCAAATCCCAGCGCGCTTGCTCAAAGAGCGAGAGGTAGGTGGCATTGTTGACGTGGCCAAAGGTATCGAGGTGAATCTCGCGAATCAGAACTTCCACTTCGGGAAGGTCCCATGCGCCAGCTTCAGCTCCTGCTGCGGCGTCCGCGCTCACCGGAATCCGCCTCGGCGCTCGCCTGCGGGGCCGTCGGCCTCGGGCAAATTCAATTCCACGACGTTGGCGAGGCGCCCGAGCAGTTCATTGCGTTCGCGTTCACCCACACCCGACTGAAGCAGGGCTTGTGAGAGCAAATCCACGAAGGCGACTTGCTGGGGCTCGGTGAACTTGAGTTCCACGGAAAGTTTCTCGAAGGGACTCTCCGGCAGTTCGGCGCAAGGTCCGTCGGCGATCTCGCAAAGTTCTTGCTGAAACTGCTTGCGGAGCTTGGCAAAGGGCGCGGGGCTTTGCGCGCGAGGCGCAAGCGCCGGACCGAACTCGGGGTGCTGAAGAGCGCTTCTAAACCAGTCTTCGATCAGCGCGGAGAGCGCGCGTTCGCCGCCCATGCGCTCATACAATTTCTTTTCATTGATGACTTTGGGTTGCTTGGCTCGTCGTCGACGCTTGCGGCGCCGGGCCTCGGCATCTTCTTCGATGAAGAGGCTCAAGCAAAAGCTGAGCACGATGATCATGACGGCCCAAAATTTAAATCGCGATCGAGAGCTGCGCGAAACGACGTTGCCTTGAATTTGCGGATTTGCCATTTGCCCATGCTGGCCGCTGGATCCAATAAGGTCAACCGCCTCGGGGGCCAGACTTGTCTCGCAAGCGCCGCCCGTTGTGCGGCGCTCATTCGATGATGTGAGCTTTAGCGAAGCGCAAAGGCGATGGCGCGAATTTCGTTGTCGGTGATGCGACCGTTGTAGGCGCCCATGCCGCCGCGATTGTTGAGGATCGCGTCTTTGATTTGCGCGAAGGTTCGACCTCGCTTAGCGCTCGTGCCAATCGGATTGTGACAAGTCGCACAGCTATTGGCCGTGCCTGACTTCGTCGCATCCGCATAAAGCGCCGTACCGTCGAGCGCCTGCACCGAGAAGGTCGCACCTGTGCCATGAATGTGATCGTACATGCCCGCCGTGTTCGCATTGGCGATCACGCAGTCATAAAATTGTCCGCGCGCCATGGCACTACCTTGATGCGCGCAAGGCGAGCCGCCGGTGTGCAGCTGGTGATTGACGGTGTCGTCGTTACATATGCGGAGCGTTTGGCCGACGAACACCAGCGCCGGTGAGGCCGTGCTGTTCCATGGGCCAGTGTTGGTGCCTTGCGGAATTCGAAACACCACGCGCGTGTCCGTGTTCACGCCGCAGGCATCGACGATGACAGCTGTCGTGTTCTTGGTGATTTCGCGCGAGTCCACTCGGCCATCATCCCAGAAGGCTTCAAGGCGAATTTTCACCGTACCGCTATTCGAACAAGTCACAAAGCGCGTGTCCGAGCTTGTTCCCGAACTGAGCACGCAGTTGCCGGTGTCCTGCGTGCGCGTCCAAAGCAAAGTCGCCGAGGACACGCCAGCACCTGTCGCCACAATCTTATACTGAAGTCCGCCTTCAAAAACGTCGGAGGTGTAGACTCGACCCGCGGGATCGAAAGTCGTGATGGTGAGACTGCCTCCGCTTGTGCCCGGACCACCACCTGAACTCAAAGTGCCCGTCACCGGATCGAATTGAAAACCGCCATCGCAGTTTTGGTAAGCGAAGAGACTGACAAGCCCCAGCACTCCGAGACTCATGACAGCTCGTCGCAGTCGCTTGCGACGCAACAACTGTCCCTCGTGTTCAGACTGACCCGACTTTTCGTCACGCTTTGTTTCAGCACTCGACATGCGACCCCCCATTGCCTTCGCGCTGACCTCGGTTCGCGCCCCATCTCTCTGGAACAGCTCATGATCAGATCGAGCCGGCGCAAACCCTTACCTTTACTGAATCGGAATGGGTCATCTTGAGCTTAAGACTTTAGTCAGTTCTTTTTGAGGCTTGAGACAATCGAATTGAGACGTCTCAGGTTGAGACACGGCCCGAATGGCTTCGTGGACTCGGACCAAGAGAAATTCGAGCTGAGCCGCATGGGCCACAGCTGTGGATTTGATCGCCATGCTCAATGTTTTGACATTGAGACGCGAGGCTTCGCGGATTTGTCGAATCCGTTTCCACCATGGGTTTTGGCAAGAGCGCGTGTGATGCCGTCTTCGATGATGGCGCCGCCTGATCAGCGGCGCGTGTTGAGTTCCGACTAGCGAATGGCGGCTGGGCTCAGCGGATCTCGAGCGAGCACCATCCAACGTCGCGGTTCAGTGGCGTGCGCCGCCCAGCCGCGAAGCTGATTCAGAGGTGTCAGTGCACCGACCAAGTGACGCAGAATTTGCGACGAGCCACCCAGATCCGTACGCACAGAAGCCAGGGCCCGCGAGCGCTCAGCAAACGATCGACTCCATGATGGTCCCGACATCGACGATGAAGAGTCTTCGCTCAGCTGATCGAGAAAGCGCGCAAAGCGATCGCCGCGCCGAGGGAAATACTCGATGTTGAAGCCGGTACCCACACCTGCGAACTCGGCGGCCTTGTTCACCGCGCGCTCCAGGCCTCCGATCTCATCGACGAGCTTCAAGCGATGAGCGGCGACACCCGACCAAACACGCCCTTCAGCAAGTGGAGCGACCTCGTCGACTTTTTCAAAGCCGCGACTTTGCGCCACCACATCCAAGAAGCGGGTGTAGACGCGTTCGACACTGGATTGAATCTGTCGGGTCTCGTCCGCATCAAGACGACGATTGGGCGCGCCGAAGTCGGCATGCGGATGCGTGAACACGCGATCGAACTTGAGCGCGGCTTTATCTTTGAGCAAGCCCTCGGCGTTGAACAACACACCAAAAACACCGATGGATCCGGTGATGGTGGTGGACTCTGCGAAGATGTGTCGCGCACCCGCGGCGATGTAGTAGCCGCCGCTGGCGGCGATGTCGCCCATCGAGGCGATCACAGGCTTTTTCTCGTCAAGCACAGACAACTCTCGCCAAATGATGTCGCTCGCCAGTGCCGAGCCGCCGGGCGAGTTGATGCGAACGACAACGGCCGCGATGGACTCGTCGTCGCGAATCTCGCGAAGCGCCTCGAGCATCGACTCATCGCCCACGAGCCCCGCGTCGCCTTCGCCTTTGATAATTTCGCCTTCAGCGACCAACACGGCGATGTTCTTTTTGCTCTTTCGCTTTGATTTGATGTCGGCCAGCAAAGTCGGCACCGTCACCCAGTTGATCTCCATGTCGTGCAGCTCATCGAGATTTTGCACCTCGGTGTACACGCTACGCTTGATCAGCGTTTCCATTTCGTCGGAGAACAAGCCTTCGGCGACCAAGCCAAATTTCTTGGCATCATCCACCGAACTGATTTTCAAATCGGCCATCGCCGCGTCCAGCTCTTGGGGCGAACGCTTGGCCGCACCCGAGATCCGCGTGCGCGCTTCACCCCAGATGTCATTGAGCAAGGTCTGAAGCTGTTCGCGATTCTCAGGCGACATTTGATCGCCGATGAGCGGCTCGATAGCGGACTTGAATTTCCCGACTCGGAAGATCACCGGCTGAACGCCGATCTTCTGCAAAAGCCCTTTGACGAAGGTCTCGTCGACAGCCAAGCCGTTGAGCTCAAGATCAGCCTGCGGTTGCATGAAGACTTTGTCGGCCGCGCTTGCGACGTAGAATTCTTTTTCGCCCATCTGGTCGGCATAAGCGAAGACAAATTTCTTGGCGTCTTTCACCGCCGCCAACTCACGATGTAGAGCCGAGGCCGAGGCCCAACCCATGCTCGGGTTATCAAACTCCACCACAACGCCTGAAATTCGCTCGTCTTCGCGCGCCGCTTTGATCGCGCGGAGCACTCGGTACAAGCGAATTTGCGGGCGATCATCGCTGAAGCTCAGCTGAAAAGACGACGGACTATCGACGACGTCGCCGTCCAAGCCAATGTAGAGCACCGACTGCTTCTCCACGCTTTCTGACTCAGGGCTTGCGGCGCCGAGAAAGCTCAGCAGCACCCCGAAGAACACCGGCACGCCGACGATCAACAGCGAGATCGCGCAAATTGTGCCGAGCGTGGACGCCAGAAATGTTGCGAGAAATGAATTTGTGCGTCCCGATGCAGAACGAGTCATGGAGCTTCTCCGGTTGGGCGTGAAGGAGTCGTGGGCGAAAGTGGCGAGGCGGCAACTTCGTCGCTCGCCGAAGTTTTCGCGCGGCCTTGGGCCTCGCGCCGCATGCGAATGAATTCAATCACGGCGGGCAGAATCGAAATGAAGATGATCGCCAATATGACCAATTCAAAGTTTTTTCGAATCCAAGGCTGGTTGCCGAAGAAGTATCCCAGCGGCGCCAAAGATCCGATCCAGCAAAACGCGCCTACGACATTAAAAATCGCAAAGCGCGAATACGGCATGCCCGCGGCACCGGCGACAAAGGGCGCATAGGTGCGAACAATCGGAATGAAGCGCGCGAAGATAATGGTCTTTCCGCCATGCTTGGCGAAGTAACTCTGTGTGCGCTGCAAATGATCCTGTCGCACAAACGGAATTTTGCCGACGCTCAGATAGCGGCGGCCCGCCCAGCTGCCGATGTGATAATTGACCGCATCACCGAGTATCGCCGCGATGATCATCACGGCGCACACCAAACCAAGATGCAGACCAGCGCCGGGCAAGGCCGTCACGGCTCCCACAGCAAAAAGAAGCGAGTCACCGGGAAGAAACGGAAACACCACAAGTCCGGTCTCACAAAAAATGATGAGGAACAAAATCACATAGCCCCAAACGCCGAGGCTTTGACTCATGTATTCCAGTGTTCCAGGCAGATCCGTAAAAAAGCGCTGAGCGAATTCGATAAGTTCCATGACCTGAAAGCTTAGCGGTGCGGAGATGCGGATGTCATGGACCGCGACGCCTGCCGCGCAAATTCCGTCCGTTTTCAACTTCACGCGGCAAGCGCCGCCCCTTGTCGCAAACCAGCTTCCTCATGCTGGCGAAAGAAAATGAGCGGGGCCCCTCACCCCGCTCCGAGCAACATTCCTTATCCAAGATTGTGCTTAGTTTTTGAGATAGCGCGTGCAAGTCAGTCCGCGCTCAATCAAGTCGCCGTTGCGCTTGACGAATTGCGCGCGTCCCGCCAGCTCCGCACCATCTTCAACGGGCGCCGCATAGGAGAAGTCCACGGCCACTTGAATCTTGGCCAGCTCACCAAGGCGCGTGCCGACCAGATACTCGCCTTTGCGCTTGGACTCGCTCATGCGCAAATCCACTTTCGCCGTGTAGAGCGCGCCCGAAGACTTCAAAGTTCCCTTGGCGTCGGTGAAAGCCGCGATCGTTTTGCGTCCAAAGCTGACCGAAGGGTCCGACACGATCATCGTCGAAGCCACGCGCGTGCCGATGCTCGCTTCAACATGATTGTAGACCTTCAAGTTCAAATCACCGTCCACGCTCTGACATTCAAAGCCATCGGCGTGCGCAGCGCCCGCGCCCAGAATTGCCGTTGCCATCACCACTGCCATTTGAGCCACTTGCTTCATCATACGTTCTCCCTTTTTCGCCCGAGTCCAAAGCCCTGAGCCGTTGTGAAACTTCATCGCCCCCATTCAACACTCAGGTCCAACACCTCAGTGTCGTGCGCGATCTCGTTTCAAGTTTGTGTCGTCGCTACGGGAGTGGCTTATAGGGCCCAGGACATGCATTCGTAAAATGCATGTTGAATATCTTATTATTCACTCAAGGCATGCTAAAAAAGCCCGCCGAACGAGGCCTCGGCGAAGCTTCGCCGACCTAAGAGCTTCAATGCAGTGGCATTGACCTCAAGACACCGAGGCCACGGGATCAATCTAACAAAATTGAATCGCCATCATGGGCGAATCGCCAATCCACTTCCGGGTGGGTTCGCGCATTTTGCTTGGCGAAAGAGCCGAGCGCTTCCATGTACTCTCGCGTTTGGCGTTCGGCATCGGCGATCTTCGCGTCGCTTGCACCCGGATCATGATGCGCGAAGCGAATACACTTCACACCTTCGCGCAGTGCCAGATCCAGACCGATGGGCGCGGCCGAGTGACCCCAGTTCATGTGTTCAGCGGCCTCTTGCAAAGTGTACTGCGCATCGAACAGCAAGAGGTCCGCGTTCCTGTACAACTTCACGTCTTCGCCCAAGTCGATTTCGGAAATTCGCGTGCACTCGCTATCGACGGCATGAGCATAAGCTCGTCGAGCTTTGGGAGTTTCAAACTCAATGCGATATCCCCAGCAAGGATCCGGGTGATCGAGCTGATAAGGCGTGATTTCAAATGCGCCGATGTTGAACGTCTTGCGCGGCTCGAGCTGATGAAATCTCACGTTTGAACGCAGTTCTTCAAAGGCGACGGGAAAGAAGGGCTTGCGGAACATGGCTTGAATGTTCTGCGAAAGATCCGGCTGCACGGCATAGAAGTTCACTTCGTTGCCGGGAATGAAAATGGGAGGAAAGAACGGCAGGCCGACCAAATGATCCCAGTGAAAGTGCGTGAGCAGAATGTGCACTTTGCCTTGGCCTCGGCCGCAAGGTCCACCCATCATTTTGCCGCCCAGTCGACGAAGCGCGCTTCCGCAATCGATGATCAATCGATCCTCAGAAAGATTGCCGCCCACACGCTCCACTTCCACGCAAGCCGTGTCCCCGCCGTAACCACCGACCGCGGCAATCGGCATGCTTTCCAAATAGGCGTCGGCGTGCGAGGCCCCGCTTTCTGAAAAGCCCGTGAGCGCTTCGCGAAGTCGCCCGCGAATGGCTTCTGGAGTTTGCGGCGTCGGCAACGAGCCGCGAACTCCCCAAAATGTGACCCGCACTTCACGTTTCACGAGAGCTGATGGGGACGTGTTGTTCGAGCCAGATGAGTTGGGCGCCACTTTGGACATCACTCTAAGCTATCAACTCCACATCGCGCGGCCAACACTAGCCCTCGACTGAAGTTGAGTCGCGCCGCCTCTCAGTCGAGCGCCTTGTACTCGAGCTTCACAATCTCCAAATCTTCGTCGCCTTTTGGCGAGCGCAACACCACGACGTCGCCAACTTGCGCTTGCAACAAAGCTCGACCGATGGGCGAGATCCAACTCACTCGTCCTCGTTCCGCATTCGTTTCATCCACGCCGACAATTGCGTACTCGCGTTCGCGGCCGCTTTCATCGACGACAGTCACGCTCGCGCCGAACAATACTTTTTGACCTCGCTGAGTGGCGGGATCCACCGGCACGGCCATGTCGATGCGTTTTTGCAGAAAGCGAACTCGCCGATCGATTTCACGCAAGCGCTTTTTGCCATAGGTGTAGTCGGCATTCTCCGAGCGATCGCCATTCGATGCGGCCCACGCGACAACATCGACGACTTTGGGCCGCTCGACGTGCAAAAGCTCGTGCAATTCGGCCTTCAATTTTTCCAGGCCCTTGAGGGTGATATAGTTTTTGCCGCCAGCTTGCGCGATGGCCTTGGCGGCGACGTCATCGGCCTCGTCGCCACCCATGTCGGCGGCATCCAAACCCTCAACGTCACCCGCATTGTTATCATCATCCTCGCGAACGAAGGCCTTGCTCATGATCGCAAACTCCTATCGGATAGAGGCATGATCTTATCGCCGACCGGAGGCCTCGTCTACCACCTGCGCGCTTGGCGACATCGGCATTTGTGGAGCGCGACGCGCGCGCAAGTGAGCGATGCCGTGAGCACATGGCTGACGAATGTCTTCTCTGACCCCACCCGCTCCAGCGCCGAAAATTCACCGATGCGCGAGGCCTCTGGCCGACTTGCGATTTTCGGCCCGAGCGCGGCTTATTTGTTGGATTTCGAAAAAGTCTTCGGCCCGGCCCCGCATCTTCGCGGTCTGCGCATCATTGATCCAGATCCGATCGCACGCCTGATCTGGAAACTTCGCTGGCGACGACTTCCGCAAGCGCTCCGCCGTCGCATCGACTTGAGTTTCGATTCACGAGCCGACATCTTGCCGTGGTGGTCGCCGCAGCCCCACGCGCTTCGCGATGATCTTCATGCGCACAGAATTCAAGCTGTGCTGTTTTTTGGATTGCTCGGGCAGATCGAGCTGTTGTCGAAAACTTTTTTGCGTCCGACCGCATCGGCCCGACAGGCTCTGCAAGATTGCCTCGAGGCGTTTCCTTGGGCGAGTCTGCATGATGTGTGGTCGTGGCCCAATCCAAGCACGCAAATCGATCACGACACCCAATGGCTCAACTCCATTCTTGAGTGTCAGCACAGCTCACAGATCGAATGGACACTAACGCCCCGACTTCGACACGAACTGAGCTTTCGCTCCCACGAGCCCCGTTGGAAAGACGGATCGGCTTCGAGCAATTCGTGATGGACTGTGCCCTCGTTCGTCGTCCCCTGTCAAAAGTCTAGACAGCTCAGCTGCGGCTAAACCTTTGAAACCTCAAGGCCAAACTGCAACTCGAGATTGGTCTCGACCTTGCTCCACTAGCTCGCAACCCCCTTTTGAGCGGTCTGGCACCCCCCCCCAAAGCCAGGCCGCTTTTTTTTGCCCTCCGCACTTTTAGCCATAGGCCGCGTGGTCGTTGCCTTGAAGCCAAGGCAAACTGGAATCTATGTCTGATCGCGATTGGCTTCGACGTCCCTTCATTCTTCGCAGCGTAAGAACTTTGATGCGCTCTCGCGTTTTGTTGATCGCATCCATGTTCGCTGTCGCGGCTCATGCGCAAAGTCCCGCGCCTCAGTCCATGACCGCTCGACCACTTCGCGTGCTGTTGGACCCTGGACACGGAGGCCAAGACGCCGGCGCCACTCGTGGCGACACCAAAGAGTCCGAGATCACGCTGAAGCTTGCGCAAAAACTGCGAAGTGAACTTGAAGGACGTGGCTTCAAGGTCACTCTCACTCGCGAAAGCAATGTGAACTTGAGTTTGGAATCGCGCGCGCAACTGGCCAACAGCGGCGAGCATGACTTGCTCCTGAGTCTGCATCTCAACTCTTCAACGGACCCGCGCGCGAAGGGAAAAGAGTTTTACTTTCAGAACCAATTGCCGGTGGATGAAGAGTCGATGTTTCTTGCCAGTCGTGAAAACAGCGAGATCAGTTTCACCGCCGGCTCCGATCACGCGCACTCTCATTCGCACGATCACGAAGTCTCCGTCTCGCTGCAGAACTCACTGCGCAGCATGAACGAGCGCATCGACGCCAGTGGCATTCGCCAAGCCGAAGCTCGCAAGCTGCCGGCCCTGGATCGCGTGCCCGAGTCCGCGCGCAGCGACGTCAAGCGCATTCTCTCGGACCTCACCCGCCAAGCGCGCGTTGAAAGTTCCAGCACACTCGCCGTCGAGCTGCATCGCGCCTGGCGCGACAGCTCGGCCGTCAAGCAAAGATCGCGAGGCGGGCAAGCGATTCGCCAAGCGCCGTTTTATTTGGTGAGCTATGTGGCCATCCCTTCGGTCCTGGTCGAAGTTGGATTCCTGAGCCACAAAATCGAAGGCCACGAACTGACCACCGACGCCTACCAAAACACGCTCGTGCAATCCATCGCCGAGGGCCTATCTCGCTATCAGCAGCGACGCCTGCGCTGAGCGCCCAACGCGGTCTCGGCGCTGGACTTCGCTTCGGCAAGTTTGTAGGACTTAGTCCATGCCGATCAGCACACGTCCCGACGGCCGCAAGGCCGAAGCACTTCGCCCCATTCGCATCACACCTCACTTCACTCGCCACGCCGAGGGCTCGGCCCTCATCGAGTTCGGCGACACGCGCGTGCTTTGCACCGCCAGTGTTGAGCCCGGAGTCCCGAAATGGCTGCAAGGCGGTGGGCGCGGCTGGGTGACCGCGGAGTACGGCATGCTGCCGCGCTCGACACACACGCGGATCACACGCGAGAAAGCCAACAACTCCGGACGCAGTCAGGAAATCTCGCGCCTCATTGGTCGCTCGCTTCGCGCTGCTGTCGACTTAAAAGCTCTTGGCGAACGCCAAATCACCGTCGACTGCGATGTGCTGCAAGCAGATGGTGGAACTCGCACCGCGGCCATCACCGGCGGCTTCGTCGCTCTCGCGTTCGCACTTGAAAAGCTCAAAGTCGCGGGGCTTTTGCCGGCGGACCGCGCGCGGCATCCCCTCGTGCAGTACGTGAGCGCGATCAGCGTAGGTCTTGATGAGGGCGAAGCCCTCGTCGATCTTTGCTACGAAGAAGACGCGCGCATCGGCACGGACATGAACATCGTCATGACGGCCGACGGCCGCTTTGTGGAAGTGCAAGGCACAGCCGAAGCGACGCCGTTTTCTCGCGATGAGATGAGCGTGGTTTTGGATCGCGCCCAAGCCGCTTGTCGCGAACTCTTTCGCAAACAAGCCGAGCATGTCGGCGGCATGTTGCCGCTCACCGCCAGCAATAGCGCCAGCACCAAGGCCAACAACTGAGGTCGCCTATGGAAATTTGGATCGCCTCCACCAATCGCGGCAAAGTGGCCGAGTTCGAATCCATCTTCGAGCCGCTCACCAAGGCGGGCTGGAAAATCAAAACTCCTCAAGACTTGGAATTTTATTTCGCGCCCGAAGAAAATGGCGCAAGCTTCGCCGACAATGCGCGCATCAAAGCGCGATCTCTGCGCGCGGTCGCGCCCTCGGGCGTATGGATTGTGGCCGATGATTCGGGTCTTGCCGTCGAAGGCCTCAACGGACTGCCCGGCATTCACTCGGCACGTTATGCGGGCCCCAAGGCCAGTGATGCGGAAAACCGATCGAAGCTGATCAAAATGATGGCGCTCAAACCCATGGCCAATCGAAATGCCGCATTTGTGTGCGCCCTGCACGCCTTTGATCCGCAAGGCGCGGAACTTCGCTTTGAAGCGCGTTGCGAGGGCGAGATCGGCAAGACCGAAATGGGCAAAAATGGCTTTGGCTATGACGCTCTATTTATCCCGCATCACCCTGAAAATACGGGAAAAAAGACCATGGCCGAGATCACGCCTGAGCTCAAAAACAAGCTCTCGCATCGCGGCCAAGCCGCCCGCCTGCTGCTCGAGCATTTACTGAAAGCCCTCTAGGCTTTTCCGCAAGGCTAAAGTCGTCGGCTCGGGCCATGTCGCCAGCGGCCTCGCAAAGGGGCATTTCCCCAGTCCTTTCTGGACAACGCAACGCGCCCGGGCTAAACCTTTGAGCCCATGCCAGGACTTAAGATTTTCGCAGGAAATTCGAATCCTTCCTTTGCACAAAAGGTCGCGCAATCGGCCGGCGTGCAGCTCGGTTTTTGCGAAATCAAGCGTTTCGCCGATGGCGAAGTGCAAGTCGAGATTCACGAGTCGGTTCGCGGTGACTCGGTGTTTGTGATTCAGTCGACTTGCCCGCCGGTGAATGAAAACTACATGGAACTTTTCATGATGATCGACGCGCTCAAGCGCGCTTCGGCTCGGCAGATCACGGCCGTCATGCCCTACTACGGCTACGCTCGCCAAGATCGCAAAGTGGCGCCGCGCGCGCCGATCTCCGCAAAGTGCGTGGCGGATTTGATCACGGCAGCCGGTGCCACACGCGTGGTTTGCGTGGATTTGCACGCGGCTCAGATTCAGGGCTTTTTCAATGTGCCGGTGGATCACCTCTTCGCAATCCCGACACTCGCGCGCTCCTTCCGTGAACTGCACGGCACAGGCGAAGACTTTGTCGCGGTTTCTCCGGATGCAGGTGGTGTTGAGCGCACGCGCGCTTTTGCGAAGCGCTTGGAATGTTCTTTGGCGATCATCGACAAGCGTCGCTCGGGACCGAACGAGGCCAAAGCTCTGCACTTGATCGGCGACGTCAGCGGCAAAACCGCCATCATCGTCGACGACATGATCGATACAGCCGGCACACTCACGCAAGGCGTGGAAACTCTCTACAAGAACGGCGCGAAGAGTGTTTTGGCTGTGGCTTCCCACGCTGTGCTGTCGGGCCCGGCCGTAGGACGCATCAAGGAAAGTCGACTTGAGAAAGTGATTGTGACCGATAGCATTCCGCTCAGTGAAGCCGCGGTGGCCTCGGGCAAGTTTGAAGTGGTGACGGTGGCACCTTTGGTGGCCGAAGCCATACAGCGAATTTACGGCAACGCGTCCGTCAGTTCGTTGTTTGAGTAAATCGTAAAGTAAACCGCTCGCTCTCGATTTGCGATTCGAGTTCGAGCCTACACGGGCCAGGCGGACAAAGCGTACGCAGGCGAAGCGAGTCGAGTTCGACTCCCGCACCAAAGCGCTGGGAAACGCTCCCGAAGGAAGAGAAAGATGACGACACAAGGACAACGTCCTGAAATTCAAGTTCAAGCTCGCGAGACCGGCAAAGGCCCGTCGCGCGCGATTCGCACCAAGGAAATGGTTCCTGGCGTGGTGTACGGTCCCAAGACCAAGCCCATCAACGTGATGACGGATGAGCTCACCGTGCGCCGCTACTCGAGCGCAAAATTCGAATCGACGATTTTCCAATTGAAGTCGGACGACAAAACTCTCAACCAGATGGCCGTTCTGCTGCGCGGAATTCAGGTTCATCCGGTGAATCGTCGCCCGCAACACATCGACTTCTACGCCATCGACATGGACTCGAAACTGCGCGTGACCGTGCAGCTTCGCATCGAGGGCAAGCCCGCTGGCGCTTCCGAGGGCGGCGTCTTGGAGTGGGTCATGCGCGAAATCGAAGTCGAGTGTCGTCCGCTCGATATTCCGGCTGAGATCGTCGCGGATGTTTCTCACCTCGGCGTAGGCGATGCTCTGCACGTTTCCGACTTGAAGTTGCCCGCGAACCTTCGCGTGATGACTTCGGGCACTTTGACGATCGCGATTTGCGCGGTTCCGAAGGAAGAAGTGGCGGCTCCAGTTGCAGCAGCGACTCCCGAGGCGGGTGCAGCGGCAGCTCCGGCAGCAGGTGCTGCGGCGGCTCCGGCGGCCGAAGCTGGAAAAGACAAAAAGTAATTCGCTTCAACGAGCGAAATTCGAGAAGAGGGCCGCTTCACGCGGCCTTTTTCATAGAGCCTATCGCATCGTCAATCGCAACGTCATAGGCTCGGCGGAACGGACCAGCGCTTGATGGAGGAGACTGGGAATGCTGTTGATCGTGGGCCTTGGGAATCCGGGAGCAAGATACTTGCTCACCCGGCACAACATCGGCTTCATGGCCCTCGATCGCTATTTCGAGTCCGCGGGTCACGCTCGTCCCGCTTGGAAAGAAGAACGCAAAGCCCTGGTCACACGCGCCAAGATCGACGGACATGAAGTCTTGTTCGCCAAGCCACAAACCTTCATGAACAACTCGGGCGAAAGCGTTCGCGCGCTCATGGACTTCTACAAGATTTCGCTCGATCAGCTGTTGGTGCTGCACGACGAATTGGACTTGGGATTTGGCGCCTTGAAGATGCAACGCAACCGAGGCCCCGGCGGCCACAACGGTCTGAAGAGCATCAACGAAGTGCTCGGCACCCAAGATTATGCGCGCGTGAAGTTGGGCGTCGGCAAGCCGCCCGATGCTCGCTGGGATATTGCCAACTGGGTGCTCTCGCCGTTCTTCACCGACGAGGCCGAGCACTTGCCCGAGTTTTTAGATTTGGCTGGAGACGCCATGGAAGCTTGGGCCATCGACGGACTTTCGAAAGCGGCCACCAAGTGCACACGCGGACCGATTGCTCTTGGTGATGTGAACGTCGGTGCCGGCGAATCGGCCGGTAAGTCGGCTGGTGAGTCGGCCAATAAAGCGGCCAATAAGTCGGAAGAAAACAAAAAGAGGTAATCGATATGGCATTGCAGGTTGGAATTGTAGGTCTTCCGAACGTGGGTAAATCCACGCTGTTTAACGCATTGACCTCGGCCAAGGCCGAAGCCGCGAACTATCCCTTCTGCACGATCGACCCGAACGTCGGCGTCGTGCCCGTTCCCGATGAACGACTCCGAAAAATCAGCGAGCTGATCAAGCCCAAGTCCTTGGTTCCCACGTCGATGGAATTTGTCGACATCGCAGGCCTGGTCGCAGGCGCATCGAAGGGCGAGGGCCTCGGCAATCAGTTTCTCGGTCACATCCGCTCCACCGACGCCATCGTGCATGTGGTGCGCTGCTTTGATGATCCCAACATCGTGCACGTCTCCGGCTCCGTGGACCCCTTGCGCGACATCGGCGTCATCAACACAGAGTTGATGCTGGCGGATCTCGATAGCGTTGAAAAGCGCGTGCAAAAAATCGAGAAGGTCGCCAAGACCGGCACCGACAAAAAGGTGAAGGCCGAGTTCGACGCCTTCAAAAAGGTCATGGATGCGCTCGGGCAAGGCCGAGCCGCCCGCTCTGTGGAACTGGACGATGCCGAACGCTTGATTGTGCGCGATCTGCATCTGCTGTCGATGAAACCCGTGCTGTACGCCTGCAACGTCTCGGATGCGGATTTCGCCGCTGGCGGCAACGAGTGGTCGCGTGCCGTGGAGAAATTCGCCGCGAGCGAAGGCAACAAAGCCATTCTGATTTGCTCAGCGATGGAAGCGGAGATCGCACAGCTGCCGCCCGAAGAGCGCGCCGAATTTCTGGCGTCGATGAACGCCACTGAGCCAGGCCTCAATCGCCTGATTCGCGAGGCCTACAAGCTTTTGGATCTATTCACCTACTTCACCGCTGGCGAAAAGGAAGTTCGCGCGTGGACGATTCGCCGAGGCATGAAGGCCCCGCAAGCCGCGGGCGTGATCCACACGGATTTCGAAAAGGGCTTCATCCGCGCCGAGACCTATCACTCCGACGACTTGTTTGCGCTCAAGTCCGAGCAAGCTGTCAAAGACGCCGGCAAATATCGCCTCGAGGGCAAAGACTACGAAGTGAAGGACGGCGACATTTTGTTCTTCCGATTCAATGTTTGATGTTGTGAGTGCGTGGGCGTTTGGCGTGCGTGGGCGTTTGGCGTGCGTGGGCGCTGGGTTTGCGTGCGGAGTTCTGCGGGGGCAGGTGGCGATTTTTGTCGCGGTGTGACCCGCGCCAGCGCGGATGATCTGCATGCGCCACCTTGAGCGCCACCCGACACGCGCGCACCACTCAGTCCGTGACACAGCGTGACCCGCGCCAGCGCGGATGAACTGCACGCGCCACCCTGAGCGCCGACCGACACGCGCGCACCACTCAGTCCGTGACACAGCGTGACCCGCGCCAGCGCGGATAAACTGCACGCGCCACCCTGAGCGCCGACCGACACGCGCGCACCACTCAGACCGTGACACAGTGTGACCCGCGCCAGCGCGGATGAACTGCACGCGCCACCCTGAGCGCCGACCGACACGCGCGCACCACTCCACCCCGCACACCCAGCGCACGCCCCCGATGCCAATGGCAGTTTTTTCTCATTCCAATTTACAAGTTCGCTGGAGTTCGAGCCGTAACCGCACATCTCAAGTAAGTTGCGGGCTTCGCAAATCTTCAAACATGCACGAGAGCGTTCGTGCATACCAAAACACCACCAAGACCAAAAAACCAACAGGAGCCCGGAACATGACACAACTCAATCGCACTCACACAACACTCGCCGTCGCGGCCACAATTCTTCTCACCACATGGTTCGCGAATGCCGGCGAGCCCAAAGCGACCTTGTTTCGCGATTTGGCTCAGTCGACGGTGCAGAGTCTATATGGTCGACCGGGTGATCTCGTCGATGTGGAGCTTAAGGATATGGATCACGGCGCGAACACTCGCGAAGTCTGGCAAGTGTCGCTAACAAATGGCGCGCACACGGGCTCGGCGATTTATGAAGTGCATATCGATGACAAGGGCGCGGCCAATGAGGGCGAAGAAGTTGCGCAGATTCGCGTGATCTACGTCACCGGCAACTGATCCGCGCCAGCGTGCCAGCGCATCCACTCGCACACCAGCGCCCCAGCACACCAGCACGCGAGCAAGCCCGCCGCTCGCGCGCCCACACCCACGCGGACCCGCCACCAGCGCCAGCGTGCCAGCGCGCCCCAATCAGCGAACATCAAGGCAGCTGCTCGAGATAATCCTCTGCGCGACGGACGATCACATACTCGATGTTCTCGGCGCTGACGTAGAAGAGATCCGAGCGGCCCGAGTCCAGGGACAGAAACATGAAGCTGCGTTCGCCTCGCGGCTCGCTTGGCGGCTCGGTGCCGATGAGTTGGCAGTTCATTTTTTGGCCCGAGCGAAGTCCGACGATGAGTTCGGGTCGCGAGGCTTGGCCATCCTGCAAGGCGCGGCCGATGGACTCGAGCACGTGCACGGGCGTACGAGCGCGAAGTGCTTTGAATGGATCTTTGGCCACTTGTCCCTCCTTCACTTTCGGAAAATTCTATCTCGACTTCGCAACCTTGGGATCCAAGGCGTCGCGCAGACCATCGCCGAAAAAATTAAATGCAAGCATGGTCACGAACAAAGCGGCGCCGGGAAAGAAAATAAGATGCGGATCGGACTTCGCGCGCCAACCGTCGTTGGCGAGCACTCCCCATGAGGCATAGGGCGGTTGCAGTCCGAGGCCAACGAAACTCAGAAAAGATTCAAAGAGAATATTCGCCGGCACTTGATAGGTGAGCATCACCACCACGGGTCCGAGAATGTTGGGCGCGATGTGACGAATGAGGATTCTTGAGCCCGCGGCACCGATCGCGTGAGCGGACTCGACAAACTGCATTTCGCGAACTTGCAACACTTGCCCGCGCACAAGTCGCGCGAGGCTCACCCAGCCGACCACCGAGAGCGCGAGTAAAATTCCAACCAGTGCGCGAAGCTCAGGATTATCGAAAGGCTGATAGGCGGTGAACACCACGCCCACCAGAATCAACAGCACGAGCGATGGAATTGAATCGAGTATGTCCACCAAACGCATCATCAGCGAATCCACCCAACCACCCAGCCAACCCGAGATCGCGCCATAAACTCCGCCGATCACGAGTGAGACCAGCGCCGTCAGAAGCCCAACGGCCATCGACATGCGGGCGCCATAGATCACACGCGAGAGCACATCGCGCCCGAGCGCATCCGTGCCAAACCAATGCTCGGCGGACGGACCTTGTAAGAGTCGATCGATGTTTTGCGTCTCAAAGGAGTAAGGTGCAACGACGGGAGCCAACGCGGCGATGGCAAGAAGAATGATGATGTAGAGCCCACTGAACACGCCGGCACGATTGGCGAAAAAGCGACGACCCGCGCGCGATGCCCAGAGCGATCGCAACCAAACTCCGAGGCGCTCGGTCGGCAGACTCGAGCGCGAATCGCTGAGCAATTCGCCGTCGGCGGCCATCAGCCGGCTCCGTCTAGACCTGAGATCTCGAGATTGATCTTGCGGATTTCTTCACGAAGGTTCGACTGCTCCGTGCGCTTTTGCGAGATCTGCGAGTCCAAACTCTGAATCTTCCAACGCATGTCTTCGATCGCACGCTTTTGGTCTTCGCTGATTTGATTGATGACCTGTTCGCGGTAGGAGCCCGAGACCGGATCATATTTTCGCTCAACCGCCAAACCTGTCGGCATCGACAATCTCTGCATCTCAAGTTGTTTCATGTTGCGATCGCGCTCAAGGCCGATGATCTCGCGATCGATCTCGATGATGCGCTTTTCATTTTCATTGGCGAGTGTCCCCAAGTAGCGCTTTCGTCCGCGGTTGAACTCGGGCAAAAACGCCGTTTCCAATTCTTTGGGGCAAATGCGGTTATAGGTTTTGCCGGTGGAGCCCGCTGTGAAGCCGTTGGACTTTTGGCAGTAGTCGTTCACGCCCGCTTTGTGGCGCTCAAGGAGCTTACGCAAATTTTCGCCGTCGCACATATCTTGGGAGAAGAACTCACCGCGCTTCCCCAGATCATAGACCGACTCGACTTTGCAATAGTTGGCCATGCCGTGCTTGAAGCCCTGATCCAGCTGGGCCTCGTTGATGTTCGCTTCGACTTTGCGGCACTCATTGATGAAACCATCGCCCGAAAGTCTGCGGCCTTCGCCCGCAACTTTTTCGCCGTATTGAAACCAATTGGTCGATTCACAAGTTTTGCGCGTGAAGTACGAGGCACAGCCGGTGTTGATCACAATCAAGCTGAGGAGGAGGAGGAGCCAAAGTCCGCCTGACGCTCGTCCGTTTCCGTGCACCGATGTTCGAAAAGCCATGGAGTTCGTCATGTCTTACCTTTCTGTTTCTCGTCGCAATGTCCTCGTCGCAGTGTCCTCGTCGCAATGTCCTTGTCGCGTTGGCCTCGTCGAGTCGCAAGTTCGGAGCGATTTCACACCGACCGCATTTAGCCACCGCTCCCCGACTTCTCCGGTCGAACGCGCGGATCGACAAAGCCGTAGAGCAGATCGACGACCAAATTTGCAATCACCAACATCATCGAGAAAACCAAGGTCAGTGCCAAGATTAAAGGATAGTCGCGGTTGGTCACGCTTTGGACCAGATGCTTTCCAATACCGGGGATGGCGAAAATGATCTCGATGATGAAGCTACCGCTCAAAAGGCCCGCCACGAGCGGACCTGAGATCGAGAGAATCGGAATGAGGCTATTGCGCAACACATGTTTGAAAAGCACGACACGCTCACTCACGCCTTTCGCACGAGCCGTGCGCACGTAGTCCTGATGTATGCTTTCAAGCACCGCGCCTCGGGTCATGCGCGCTAAAATCGCAGCCGGTCGCAATCCTAAAGTCACAACCGGCAAGATGTAATGCGCGGGACTCTCCCACAGCGCTGGCGGCAAGCTGCCTTGAAGAAACGCGAATGGAATGCCGAAACTGAACAAACTGATGAGCAGCGGTCCGACCATGAAACTCGGGAGCGCCACACCGCTCACGGCGATCAGCATCGCTCCCGTATCGAAAGCCGAGTTGTGGCGTGCCGCCGCGAACACACCCAGCGGAATTCCGACGATGTAGGCGAGCAACAGCGACATCAAGCCCAGTTCCATCGACACGGGCAAGGCCTCGCTGATGATGTCGGCAACACTTCGGCCCACGTACTTGTACGATTCGCCCAAGTCGCCTCGCACGAGTCCACTCATAAAGTTCAAATACTGCTCGAGCAATGGACGATCCAAGCCATAGCGAGCTTCGATATTGGCCTTCACTTCATCGGGCAGAGCCTTCTCCGTATCAAAGGGCCCGCCCGGCAGAATTCTCAGCAGCGCGAACGTGAGCGTGGCGATCACCGCCAAGGTGATCACCGCTCCCAGCAAACGCTTGAGGATGTAAAGGCCCTTACCGCTCATTTCAAACGCGTTCCTTTGAACTCGAATCGCGAGAGCGCATTGGCGGGATAATTCTCCACGCGTTGATGAATCAACATGTGAGAGACATTGGCGTAAAGAGGAACAGCGGCAACGCCTTCCTCAAGAAGCAAGCGACTGGCTTCGCGGTAGATCTCGCGACGCTTCTCACGATCCGTCTCGCTCGCGCCACGCTTGATGAGCGCATCATAGGCCGAGTTTTTCCATCGCGTTCGATTGTTGTCCGAATACGAGGTCATGAGGTTCATGAAATTATCCGGATCTGGATAGTCCGCCTGCCATCCGAAGCGGAAGATGTGGGGCGGCTTCACTTTGAGTTGATCCAAGTACGACTTCCACTCCGCACTCTTCAATTCAACTTCCAAGCCCAAGTTCTCTCGCAACTGCGCCTGCACGGCCTCGGCCACACTCTGATGCACTTCATTGGTGTTGAAATGCAACTCAAGTTTAGGCAGCGGCTTTTTTCCCTCTCCGTAGCCAGCATCGGCCAAATAGGCGCGGGCCTTCTCGAGATTGGGCTCGAGACCAACATCACTGAAGTAGCCAAACATTCCCGGCGGCACCCAACCCGTCAGCGGCACTTCGCCGCCATCCAAAATCTTGACGATTTTCTCGCGATCAATCGCATGCGCGATGGCGCGGCGAAGATTCGGATTGTTCGTCGGCTCGATCTGCGTATTGAAACCATAGTACAGCGACTGCAACATGCCGACGCGCCGATACTCCTTCTGCGCGCGACGTCGCTTGCGCTCGGTGATGGGAATTTGATCGACGACATCCAAAGTTCCCGAATCAAACAAATTCAAGGCGGTGCTCGCTTCGTTCACCATGAGGAAGTGAACATAGCGAATTTCAGGCTTCGGACTCCCCCAATAAGCGTCGTGTTTTTCCAGCAAGAGATCTTGGTCGTGGCGCCAAGCGCGCAGGCGATAGGGCCCCAGTCCCACCATGTTGCCAGCTTCCGTCCACTTTGCGCCGTACTTTTGAATCAAGTCGAGGCGCACTGGAAAAGTTGAAGTGTGCGCGAGCAAGTGCGGGAAGTAACTCATCGGTGCTTCGAGCGTGACCTGCAACTTTCGCGGCGCCAAAAGCTTCACGCCGACTTTGTCCCAGCCGACTTGGCCTTGATTGAAGGCCTTAGCGTTTTTGATGCCAAAGAGAAAGTAGGCATACTCGCTTCCGGTGTCCTTGGCGAGCAAGCGCTGGAATCCGTCGACCACTTGTTGGCCGGTGAACTCGACACCATCATGCCACTTCAAGTCGGCGCGCAACTCAAAGACCCAAACTCGCGCGGCGGCGTCGGACGACCATTTCTCCGCGAGCGCCGGCCGCAACGCCAACTCTTCACTTTGCAAATCGTAGGCGACCAAGCCTTCCATGATGTTGTTGATCACTTTGGACGACGAAACATCCGTCGCTTTGCTCCAATCGAGAGTTGGCGGCTCGCTGGTGAGATTCACCTTGAGCGTTTCAGCCTTGGTCAGCAAAGCCTCGCCGCCTTCGGGCAAAGTGATTCGATCGCTGCGACGGCCCGTGCACGCCGTGAGTGCCAACGAAACCCCGAACACTGTCAGTAAAAATCCGCACCGACGCCAAATCGAAAACCGCGCAACGACCTGAGCCATCATTTGTCTCCTTTTTGCCATTCTCAATTGTGGCAAAGTGATCAGCGTTGACCGCAAATCACACGCAACCCGAGCCCATCATCACCAAACCTCAAGCGCCGTGGAACTCACATCAGGCCGTACACCAACTGGTCCCGTGAGCCACGTCAGCGAACCGCGATCGCCTTCATACAGCGCCAAATAGATCTTGTAGTGGCGCGAAACTTTTTTGACATAGTTGCGAGTCTCCGCAAAGGGGATGTGTTCGATGAACTCATCCATGCCCAGCGAGCCAAAGCCACGCAGCCAAATCTGCGCGCGATGCGGGCCCGCATTGTAGGCCGCCGCCATGAGCGGGAGGCTGCCGCCGGTTTTCTCTGCTAGACGACGCAAGTACCGCGCCCCCAATTCAATGTTGGTCGCGGGATCCGTGAGATTCATTCCGTCCATCGAACGGCCCATGTACACACGCGCCACTTGCTGAGCCGTAAACGGCATCAACTGCATCAACCCCGTGGCGCCGACCGGACTGCGCGCATCGAAGCGATACTGACTCTCTGCCCGCATGATCGACCACACGAAAAGCGGATCGATACCCGAGTTGCGCGACTCTCGCTCCACCACTTCATTCCACGCACGCGGATACGCATACTCCCAAAGTTCGCGCGCTTTCTCCAATCCGCCACGCACGCGCTCGCCACCAAACGCGAGTTCCGCCAATTGGCTAGCGCGATCATAGCGGCCAAGACGAAAAAGTTCTGCCATCATCACCCGACGATCGGCGGAGTTTCGCACGCGGCGATCCAAATTTTCCAGTTCCCAGCGGACTCGCGAATCCAAACCCACAGCGTGAAGCATGCGCACGCGATCCAAATGTCGCTGCAGTCCGGGGTCGCGCACACTGGGATCAGCGGCGGGCTCATCCATGCTGACTTCAACACTCGCCTCCGCATTCGTGTCCAAAGTCGCGGCTTCGCCGTTGCCATTGACGGCTTTACTTTCCAGCGCGCCGCCGGTATCGACGGCCACATCCGGCGCCGCCTCAACGGCGGCTTCGCTGAGTGCGGCCTCAGCTTCCGATTCGGTTTCGGCTTCGGCGGCTTCGGTCGACTCTTCATCCGCGACCACCGCGACATCTTGTCGGGGGTCCGAACTCATCTGTCCGGCCAAGTCCACGCGAGGCGCTTGCGGCAAGGATTTGAGTCGATACCAAGCGAGGATCGCGTAGTAAGAAATGTTGCGATCACTGGCGAGGCGCCGCAAAATTTCGATGGCTTCAGGGCTACGACCCAATCGCAGAAGCGCCATGGCGCTCCAGTAGGAAATGCGATCCGGCGAAGTCGCATCCGTCGCGGCGACACGCCGTCGTCCGCGTGAGCGCTCCTTCAGCAGCGCCTGCCAACGCGAAAGTGCACGCTCGTAGTCACCGCGCAAGTACGACATCCACGCCAAGTGCCAACGCGCATCGCGCGCGACTTTTGCGCGTCCATAGCGCGTGGCGAGTTTTTCAAAGTCGCGTTCCGCACCGTCATAGTCTTGCATCTGATAAGCTGTGAATGCGGCACTAAAGAGCGCGTCACTCGCCGAGCGCGCCTTGGGTGCAATCTCGTAAGCGCGACGATATGCGCCTGCGCTCAGTGCGAGTTCTCCCATTCGCGATGCGATCTTACCCGTCAACATCCAAAAGCCCGTATGCCCGCGATGCGTGTCCGCATGGCGCGCAAGAATTTCCATCGCCGCATCGGACTCGCCCTTGGCGAGTAGCGCGTTGATTTCAAACGCATCCGTGGACCAAGCTGCGAAGACTCCCAACTCACGAATTTTGCGAATCTCAGCTAGCGACCGATCCACTTGCCCGGAAAGCTGCAAACGTCGAAATCGATCTTGCATGTCTTTGGCGGTGTTGGAGCAAGCCAACGCAAGATCATCGACGCGATTTTCCGGCATCAGCGGGCCCCACTTTTCAACTTCTGGTGCTGCCGGATACTTTGCATAGAGCGCGCGCGCCAGCCGACAGTCGCTCTTTCCCAAGTGGCGCTTGGCTCGCAAGGCTTCATAAGCCAGTGCGGGGTAAGCCTCACCGCCGCGCACGCGCCGAAGCGCGGTCGCCGTGATGCGCTCGACCTCACGCCAGCGCGCTTGACCAGCTTCCACTCTCGCGAGCAGCACGATCGCTCGCACACGAAGCGCCGTCGGCACTTCCGCGAGCAGATTTTTCTGCGAGATGTTCACAATGCTGGCCAAGAGCGGCCGAGCCTCTAGAGGTTTTTTGAGTTCAATCAGACCTTCGGCTCGCGCCAGGCGCGCTTGATGTTGCAAGCCGTTCACGCGTTGCGGATTTTCCAGGAGCTGAGCGAGCACGGCATCGGCTTCGCTCCATTCGCCTCGACTTTGATGCTGAATTGCTAGCGCGAGGCGCGCCGCCGGTTCATCGCCGGCGCGTTTGGCGGCGTCCATCGCACGCGCCAGATCTCCGGCGCGGACGGCCTGACCAATCGGGCGAAGCTGCGTGAGTGACGCCGATGAAGACGCCTGCGCAGCGGAAAATTGTCCACAAGTCAGGGCCGCGATGAGTGCCAACTTCATCACGCGTTGAGTGATCGAGAATCGGACCCCAGAAACGCCCACCACAGAAAAACCCACCGACTCGCCCACAGACAAACCCATTGACACTTGCTGATGCGTCTCTCGGTTCGATAAATTCCAACTCAGCTTAAAGTGCGGCGCAGACTGCATTTCACCCATCTTCGCTGTGGCTCCCCGTGAAGGAACATGATAGCCACAAGCTTATGGCCAAGTCGAAATCGAAATCCGTCTTCGTCTGTCAAAATTGTGGATCGCAGCGCACGCGCTGGGAAGGTCGATGCACAGATTGCGGCGAGTGGAACACCCTCGTCGAAGAGCGCATCACCGACGGCGAGCCGCGCGGGCTTTCAGGTGCGAAGTCTGGCTCATTTTCTGGCGGGGCGTCGGGATCTCGCGCTTGGGCGATTGGGGCAAATTCAGGCTCGGCATCTGCTCTGAGTTTCAGCATCGAAGAGGCCATCGCACAGGCCCACTCAGGAAGCACAGAGTCGAAAATGCGTCTCCCCACGGGTTCAAGCGAACTCGACCGCGTGTTGGGCGGCGGCCTTGTGAAAGGTAGTTTCGTGTTGGTGGGCGGCGATCCGGGAATCGGCAAGTCCACCTTGATGATGCAGATGGCCGGAGGCCTCGCGCAAAGAGGCTCACAAGTTCTCTACATTTCCGGCGAAGAAAGCGTCACACAAACTGCGCTTCGCGCGGAGCGAATGGGTGTCGTGCAGGCTGGTGTGCGCTTGGCGGCTGAGTCCGAACTTGAAGTGATTCGCGATCGCGCGATGGCGCATCAGGCACAGGCCGATGGCGCGCCTTGCGTGCTGATCGTCGATTCGATTCAAACGATTTATCGTTCCGACATCGAAAGCGCGCCGGGATCCGTCACACAGGTGCGCGAGTGCGCCGCCGCGCTCATGCATTTGGCGAAGTCACAGGGCATTTCGGTGTTCGTCATCGGTCATGTGACCAAAGAAGGTCAGATCGCTGGACCCAAAGTGCTGGAACACATGGTGGACACTGTGCTCGCCTTTGAGGGCGATGCCACGCACGCGTTTCGCTTGCTTCGCGCGCTCAAGAATCGCTTCGGCGCAACTCACGAGCTTGGCGTGTTCACGATGGACTCGCGCGGCTTAGTGGAAGTGACAAACCCATCGGAGATGTTTTTAGAAGAGCGCGGCCGCGAGCTGATCGGCTCTGCCGTCTTCGCGTCGATGGAAGGTTCACGTCCCATTCTCTGCGAAGTGCAGGCGCTGACGATTTCTTCGCCGTTGCCGCAACCGCGCCGCACATCGATTGGCTTTGATACGCAACGTGTGCACTTGCTCGCGGCAATTCTCAATCGTCATTTGGGATTGAAGTTGCACGCCTCGGATCTTTTCATCAACGTCGTCGGTGGTTTGAATTTGGACGAGCCCGCGGCCGATTTCGCCGTGGCGGCGGCACTGATTTCATCCGAGTGTGGCGAGTCTTTGGATGCCAAGACGGTGTACTTCGGCGAGCTCGGGCTCACCGGCGAAGCGCGCGCGGTGAACTTTGCCGATCAACGCCTGCGCGAAGCGCGCAAACTTGGCTTTGAACGCTTCATCGTGCCGGCCTCGAATCAAAAGCAGCTCGCGTCGATGATCAAAGCCGAGAAAATTTCGGGCGTACGCTTTGTGCGCGATCTTCGCGAGCTTGCGGAAACCGTGCGTGGTGGCCGCGCGGCGAGCGCCGCACGCAGGCCAAGCCCTCGTCCGCCGAAAGCCGCGGACGACGAGATCGGATTCTAAAGCCCCGCACTCACAGGCGTCGTTACAAGAGCATCATCAACGAGTTGAAGTCGTTGGCGAGATCATTTTGCAGTCGCAAGCGTTCGCCATCTTCCTGGCCGTGAGATCCGCCTTCGCCTTGCGGTATCTGCACGTCGATCATCAATCGATTCACCAATTTTTGATTGGTTTGGAAGGTGTAAGTGAGCACGCGAACGACTTGTTGATTGATCAGCTCCAAACGCTCCGGCGTGATTCTTCCCTGCTTGTCGTACTTCTGCACCAGGCCGCGAATCGCCATGAGGTCCTCGTTGATCAAGTCAGCCGTCGACTTGCGCAAGAGCTCCTGCGACAAGTCGCCCACTTGATTGCGATCGGCGATGAGACGCGCCACATGCGCCTGATAGTCGCGCACGAATTCGCGCGCACCGCGGAAGAAGAAACCGTTGTTCGTATCCATATAGTAGCTGCGCACATCCGCATTGGCCGAACCCAGAATCACATCGTTACCGATGATGTTCAGCTTGGTGTGCAAGGACCTGACTTTCGAGCCATCCGCCGGCGCCTTGTGCTCCAGCACGCGAATGCGCGCCTTGCTGTGCGACGGGCTGTTGGCGGCGTAATCGAGCAAAGCTTTCAGCTGATGGCGCGCAAAGAAGTTGATGATGTTCAAGTCCGTCGTCTGCGGCGAGTTGGTGAGGATGATGACCTCGACATTGCGGCAGTCCCAATCGCCATTGAGCATCGAACCCATCGCGATCATCAAGTTCGACGGCATCAGCACATAGCCCTGATGCAGGATCACGCGCTGGCGCTGTCCTGATCGCGAGGTCTCGCGACAAACATGACGCAAAGACTGCGTCCATAGGCTATGAATGTATTTTCCGCTTCGCTCATCGCGGCCATTGTCCACGCCGTACTTCCGGCGCTCTTGACCCACGGCGACCGACTTATCAAACGGCACGTTCTCAATATAGGTGAGCAACATGCTGCGCACATCCTGCGCGGAGAGCTCGTCACCTTGATTGAGCGCTGCACGCCAAGTTTCCTGAATACGCGGCTGATAGCGCGTGCGGTACACTTGCGCGTTCTGGCGCATCACACGCAGTGCCTCGTCCTGACGAGCTTCATCAGCGACAACGCTCGAGCGTGAGTACGCAGTGGCCACGCAATTCTCATAGCGCGCCGGCTGCGAGGCCTTTGTCGTCGCACAGCTGGCGACAGCTTGCTGCACAAGCGGCAGGTTCTTGAGTAGCCCGAGCGGCGCTTCGCGCTGAACATCCGCCAGCGGCACGCTCATCGCGCGGAAGTTGAACAGACGATCATAGGTCGCGGCGACACCTGCGTGCGGTGACTTCAGCCGAACCAACATATCCGTATCCATGAAGATGTACTTCTTGGTCAGTTCGTTCGCCTGCATGTGATACGAGTCTTCAATGTTACGACCACCCAACTGAATGAAGGTGTCGTCCACAGCCAAAAGCTTATGGTGTGTAAAGTCCGTGAGGTGTTTCCAATCCATCTTCGCCGCTTCGTTGCGCTCGCGCTCAACTGGCAAAGTGCTGGTCAGCATATTGTAGATGGGCCCCAGCTTTTCGCCGTACATCGCAAAGGCCAAACCGAGCTTGATCTTCGCCTGCAAGCTGCCGCGGAATTTCGCATCGAAAACCAAGCGACCGAATTCCATGAGCTGTTCGATCTCTTCTTTGCTCGGCTGCGCGCTTGCGGTCGCGGCGGCATTGAATCCCGAGCCCTCGACGGCGGCCAATTGCAAGGCGCCGACATTCTTGGAGTAAAGGCCCGCAAGGAAAAGCTTCAAGAAAAACGATGACTGACCTGAGGGATCCTGAGCGAAGAATCTCTCAACCGCGGCGAGCTTTTCGTCCGAACAGGCGGTGCCGCCTTGGCGAGCGGCCTGCGCACTACACGCGGACACCAAGAATTTGGAATCCTTTTTAATTTCAAGTGTTGGTCCATTGAAGAGACGAACTTCCAAGCGGCCTCGCCCAGAATTTCCTTCCTTCATCATCGCGGCCAACAGATCGAGATGCTTGTGATTGGTGTGGTAGTCGAGCAGGAGCTTCACCTGCACACCGCGCTTCGCGGCCGCGATCAGCTCTTCACTCAACACGGACGACGAGTGATCATCCGAATAAATGTAGTAGACCATGCGGATGCTGGAGCGTGCCGCGCGAATGGCTTCCAGCTTGGTTTGAAAAGCGGCGTCGTTGTCGACGATGACTCGCGCCGACTGCACCGGCAGAGCGCCCGTCGAAGAAGCGGCCAGAATTTCGCTCTCTTTGAGCTCGCCCGTCTCGAAGAGACTCCACTGCGCCTGAGCTGGCGAACGAAGTGCCACGAGGGCCGAGGCCGCGGTCAAACCCAAGACGATTTTGCGGCGAACGCTCCAACGAGTCGACATACGACCTCCTGAAATCGAGATTTCCAAAATGGACTGAGCCGTCGCCGGACGTCGCAACTCTCGTGCCGAATTTTCAGCCTCAGCGGCCGAGGCCACTCTGCGGACTTTTGAGCGCGAGGGCGAATCCATTGGCGATCGCGCCCGCCTATACGACTTGGCCTGGGGAGATCTCGATTCCGCGGAGCCGCTGAATGGCCTGATTGAGGTCCGCGCTGCCCTTTACTGGCAACGCGGCGTGGGCGGGGCGCACGCTAAGACTCTCTCTAAAACTATTGAGGTCCTATTGGGATTCTTTGGGGTCCCGTAAATATAAGTGACCGGCTGATAATCAGCGAGGCAAATTGAAGGCGCGGCTCCCCGCAGGCAGGAGTGAAAACATGAACCTCATGATTTCCATATTTCTCACATCGGTTCTTTTTGCATCTCTCTTTGCATCCCATAAGGCATTCGCCGATTCGTCGGCCAAAGAGGATCAAGCTAATTTCAATTTTTGCCAACGCCAGTTCGGCAAAGAGGCGAGGATTCGATTTGAGCCTGATAAGTCCAACGAAGTTGGCGTTGCTGACACATTCAACGGTCGCGGATCATTTCCGTCAAAAAAACCAGACGTACCAAAGCCTAAGCGTTTCCGTTGTCTTGTAAAACCAATCAACAGCTATGAAGGTCAAAGTCCTGCCGAGTGCCCAAGTCACTTGAAGCCTGAATTCATCGGCAAGACTCGATGGTGTGGGTCAAAACCCTTCGAGTTGGAGAATCTATGTCCAGACGGATTGAAATACACGTGGCCCGAGTTGGCGCCCACTGTTTGTTCAAAAAGTAAACGTGAAGCTCGGTAGAGCCCGCTGGAGCTTACCCACTGACGATCCACAAATCAGAGTCGCGACGCACCTTCGAAATTCATTCTCATTCGGAGTAGGACATGGATCGCTTCCATAGGTTTTCCGTGGAGTTTGAGACCCTCGAAGTAAGTCCCAACACCTTGATCACATTGTCTTCGCCGACGAGTTCGTCGAGTCCCGACTGTTTGGTCATTTTCAATTTCAATACGATGCTGAAGGGTCCCTTGAGAGACCTGCAATTCATTTCGAGTACAATGAATCTACATCGAATGAAGTTCATGTCATTTGCGGCCGAGGAAAATGTAGCTTCCCTCCCTTTCGGTGACTTCATGGATGTCGTCAAGTTTTCCGATCTGCTGAATCAGCAAGGCTCTCGTTTGAAACGAGTGGCTCATGTCGAGAGAGCCATTGATAAAGACGAGAATTCGATGATCACTCTCTGGGTTGATTCCGACCTCGTCGCATCTCGCCCCGATTTCGAAACCTACTTGCGAAAGATGCCCGCGTTAGAAAACCTTGCCACAATTCAGCGGCCGACGGGAGAGCTTCACGACTTTGAACTCTTTCGTATTAGGATCGCGGAAAATCTAGATGGCGCTCAAAGGAGAGCTTTAGCCGAAGAACAACTTTGGAGTCTCTTAACTTATCTCAGTACGGCACACATCTGACACCCTGTCTTGAGATTCGAGCACGATGTCATCGACAACAGTGCTAACATAAAACTGAGATAAATCCCTTTGATGGGTCAAAGCCTTGTCTCACGTGACATCACCCGCCGATGCGGCGAGAGCGGCTTGCGGGCCTACCAAAATAAAGGAGTGAACTTGAAGCAGCTCGTTGTGGAATCTGGTCGGAACTGGACCTTTATTTCATCGAACGACTTTTCAAAGTTTGGCTGGATCGTTTTCAGTCGTCAGTTTGCCCGGTTACGAGATGTAAATTCAAAAGTAGAGTCTCTTCCTTGCAGTGAAATTCTCAATGCCACAATGCCAATTGAATGTATCAGTGAACATGTTGCGACACTCTCACCCATTATTCTGGAAAACCCTTCGGACTCTGAAGAGCTCACTCTGTCGCCTCAGAAACATCCGCCATTCGACTCGATTGAGACAACGCTGAATCGGCTCGCCAGGATCCGACACAAAAATACTCAAGACTTTCGAAATCCAATAGCCGTTTTAGAGATCACGAACTCAATTGACGAAATCCGCTTTCGTTGTGTCGGCGAATTTGAGCAGGTCGTGACTCGCCAATTTGAACATTTATTCAATGTTTCATCGCTTCCATTTGGCAGAGCGACGGATTCTTTTGCATCCAAGGCGGGATTTGCCCTTCCTCCTGGCAACTCAGGTTGCGACATTTTGATGTCCGTTCCCGCCTCACTGTTTTTTGACACGAACTATTCAAATATCACAGGGTTCACTAACAAACTTATTTCGACCATCGCTTTTGGACTCGTTGCGAGTTCTACGGTCATTTCTGATTCAAGGTTCGACTGAAGTGAAAGGGTCGATATGTCAGGAGTTCAACCCATGAAGCTCATTGAGACCAATACCATCCGACATCAGATATTTGGCGAAGTGGATCAATGGGTCGTACATCACTATCACCACCACATGAACCGAAAGGTCGGCGGTGAGGTCCAAGCATCGGTTTGTTTGTTGGGATGCGTATCTGACCCAGGACCGCTCGCCACCACTATCATAAAGGCATTGCTGCCCGATTTAGTGGCGATTGACTGTTTTCTCGTTGAACATGGCCCATCGTCAGAAGGTGCGTTGCCAGCGAAACAGATCGCGGCCCATCTTCGTCAGGTGGTCCAATCTCAAACACCGCTGGAAAAGAAGAGCCTGATGATCATGATCGGCGCCTCCGAGGTCCCTCGATTCTCAGTGACTTTCAACGAGACAGAACACTTTCAATTCGACACTGGGCTCAAATGGATGCTCGAAGAAAGTTTGAAAACTCACGCAGGTCATTATGGAACCTCAACAATTGAGGGTGCCTCAAACGCATCCATAGAACTCCTAGTTCCGACCAGCCTCCAGTCCGCTGAAGATGCCTCCATCATCATGAGCCTCTACATTGAGTTTGTTTCCGTAATCAAAGGGCACTTTTGGGCATATCGGGCAACTTAGAAAAAGGAACCACGGCATCCACAGAAGATCGATGGAGAGTGTTCGAGTTTCCCCAGATGAAGGGACAAAAATTTGAAAAACACAGTTCATTTGAACGGCGCCCAAATTGAGAAGAAGTATCTTAGGCACTTGCTTGAACTAATGTCGAAAGAGACTTGGTCGGCAAAACCTCAGTCTGCCTTGAAGTCATTGTCTCACGATCATTGCCTACTCTGTAATGATGCGATCGACCTCGAGATAAAGACACCCGTACTCGGGAGTCGCAATTTGGTGATCCACAAAGATTGCTGGCGATTCGCACGACTGTACTTTCACCTCACTCGCCAGGGTCAGTAGTGCGCCACGCGCGAGTGCACCTGAGACTAATCAAGAGATTGCAGTGCGATTTGAGGCATGGTGAGACGCCCTACAACTTGGTCCGAGCCAAGCATCAATGAAGCTTTCAATGAGGGTGGCTTTCAGTAAACAGTTCGCGATTCGCGACTTCGCCAAACAAAACGCACGCCACTCAGGACGCTTGTAGCAAGGCCGACTTCAGCGCGGTCTGATAGTCATTCACCTGAATGCGCAAGCGCGTGCCCTGATGCGCGGTCGGATCGTCTTTCACTTCGCTGCAAACCAAGGGAATTTTACCCTCTGGCCCCAAATCCACTTCGACATTGAAGAAGCGCGGCAACCCCGGAGGCAGCGGATCGCGGATCCTCATTCCCGACATCGAGATGTCGATGGTCGAGCTGTCCCAAATTTTACCGGCATGAAGTATGCGAATCGGAAAGCGTTTACGGTAGCGAGCCGCGCGATTGTCCTCGTTGGCGACTTGCGACTCCAACATGAGCGACAAAGTCGCTTCATCCGGAAGATTGATCACGCGAACACCTTGGCCGGGTTGCATCTGCGCTTTGGCGGGCACAATGACCTTGGGCTTCGTGGCATTACGCGACTGCGTGGCCTTCGTACCTTGACCACCGGCCGCGCCATGGCCTGCGGCAGGCGCGGGCGAGTTCACACCAGCCGCTGTTTTTCCATTGCGATCCAAGATGAGTTTCTCGATCGGCGGTAAGCCTGCTGCGCGAGGAGCCGGAATTTGTGTCGAGGGTTCGCCGATGGTCACCACATCGGAATCGGGCAAACTTTGCCCGCTCTGAAGTGTTGGCTCAGGCACTGTGGGCTCGTCCGGAGTCCCATCGAGATTGTGAATTTCACTGACTTCGACGACCTCACTGATTTCTTCGGCGATTTTCAAAACGGCTTGCGGAATCGGCGGCGGCTGCGAGCCAAGGCGTCCGCCTTGGCGGATTTGCTGGAGGATCACGGGAAATTCGTTAAAGGATTTCCAGCCGGTAAAGCCTTCGCGCCACATGATCCAATCGCGGCGCAAGGCCTCTGGCAGGGCGTGAAAGAGAAATTCCACTTTATCGATGGAGAGGTTATCGAACTGTTTGCGATCCGACAGTCGAAACAAACTCCAAAGTTCTTCGTTCGGCACCATGGATTCCTCCGAACTTCTTATCGGTCGAAGGAGGATGCATTTTGAGTCATGAACAAGCTCGACGAGCGTCGAGGCTCAAAGCCCGAAGCGCGCCCTAGATCTCGACCAAGGTCGCGCGGCGAATCGCCGTTCGCCAACGTTTCAAGCGCGCTTGGCGATCTTCGTCTTTCATCTTCGGCGCAAAGGATTTATCGGCGCGCCAAAGATTTTTAAGCGTCGCCGTGGACGCGAACGCGCCGACTCCGAGACCCGCGAGAAACGCAGCGCCCGCCGATGTGGTTTCGATGTTCTTCGGTCGGACGACGTTGGTGCCGAGCACGTCGGCCTGCATTTGCATGAGCAAATTGTTCGCACTCGCACCGCCATCCACCAACACGCGCGCCAATTTTGAGCCGCCCGAGCCAGCAGCGCCGCTGCGCAGATCCTCATCCATCGCCAACAAAATTTCGGCGTTCTGCAGAGCCATGGCTTCAAGAGTCGCTCGGGCGATGTGCGCGCGAGTCGTCCCTCGCGTGAGCCCGCAAATCAGACCGCGCGCCCGCGGATCCCAGTGCGGAGCCCCAAGTCCCGTGAGTGCCGGCACGAACTCCACTCCACCGGAGTCCTTCACGGAAGCGGCGAGTTTCTCGACTTCTCCCGAGTCTTTGATGAAGCCCAGTTGATCGCGCAAAAACTGAACGGCCGCGCCGCACACAAAGGCACCGCCTTCGAGCGCATAGGTGGCCTGCTTCTCCCCGCGCAATCGCCACGCAACGGTGGTGAGTAGGCCCGCCTTGGAGCGCAACTTTTCAGCTCCAGTGTTCATCAACAGAAAGCTTCCCGTACCGAAGGTGCATTTGGCTTCGCCGACTTGCAAACAGAGTTGACCGAAAAGTGCGGCCTGCTGATCCCCCGCAATGCCTGTGATCGGAATGCCGTCGGGCAAAAATCGCAATCCCGAAGTCACACCAAACAGCGCATTGGAGTCGCAAATTTCCGGCAAAATTTCGCGCGGCACTTTAAACAGTCGCAACAAATCATCGTCCCAATCACAAGTCGCGAGATTCATCAGCTGCGTGCGCGACGCGTTTGAGACATCCGTGCGATGCACTTTGCCGCCCGTGAGTTTCCATAGCACATAAGTGTCGATGGTCCCCGCCGCCAGCTCGCCGCGCTCAGCACGCGAACGAGCACCCGACACATGATCCAAAATCCAAGCGAGCTTCGTCGCGGAAAAATACGGATCGATCACCAGGCCGGTCTTCTCGCGAAGCATCGGCTCAACACCTTCAGCTTTCAAGCGCTCGCAAATTTCCGTGGTCCGACGATCTTGCCAAACGATGGCGTTGTAGAGCGGACGTCCCGTTTTTCGATCCCAAATCACCACGGTTTCGCGCTGATTGGTGATGCCGATGGCGGAGATCGCACCGGGCTTGACGCGCGTCTTTTTGATCACGGACTGAATGGGCTCGAGCAGAGACTTCCAAATGTCGTCGGGCTTGTGCTCCACCCATCCCGGCTCAGGGAAGTACTGGCGAAAGTCGAGGTCGGCGCGACCTGAGACAAGCCCCTTGCCATCCATGAGGCTTGCCGTTGAACCTGTGGTACCCTGATCCAGTGAAAGAATGTTTGTGCTTCCCATGAGTTCAACATCATGAAGAAGAATGCGCCAAAACCCAAGCAAGATCCCTCGATGCTGCGCAACTTTTCTGTGCGGAGTGCAAAGCAATTTGCGCAACAATTGGCCCAACAAATCGGACCAGAAATCGCTCAAAAAATTGGCCAAAAAATCGGCCAAAAGATCGGACCAGAGGTCGCTCAAACCTTGGGCCGAGGATTAAGCAGTGGCGCCGATCACTTGGCCGCGCCGGCCGAGCGCCTGGTGTACCGCGCACTTCCCCGCTTTGTGATGGAGATCGCTCGGCGATATTTTCGCCTTGAGGTCGAGGGTCTAGAAAACATCCCGAAGCGCGGATCCGGAATTATCGCGCCCAATCATTCCGGCTACTCGGGCTTCGATGCGTTTTTGTTGGGCCATGAGATTCATCGCGGCACCGGGCGTTTGCCGCGAATTCTGACGCATCACTTTTGGTTTCTCACCTCCGCAACGGCGATTCCTGCGGAAAAAGTGGGTTTCATCGAGGCGACGACGGCCAATGGCCTCGCGCAACTAAAAAAGAAAAATCTCATCGTACTGTTTCCCGAGGGCGAGTACGGAAACTTCAAGCCGACAACCAAGCGCTATCACCTGCAAGAGTTCAAGCGCGGCTTTGTGCGCATGGCGCTGGAAACACAAAGCCCCATCATTCCGACGCTGGTGATTGGCGCGGAAGAGACGCACATCAATTTGGCGCAACTGCGATTCACGCGCTTTCTTCGCGGCGCCGTTTTGCCGCTTCCGCTGAACATCATACCTTTGCCGGTGCGCTGGAAAATCATATTCTTGCCACCGATTCATCTTCCTTACGCGCCAAGCGCGGCCGAGGATCGCGAATTGGTCCGCGAGCTGGCGCAAGAAATTCGCGAAAGCATGCAGCGAGCGCTCAGCGACGCTGTCAAAGCTCGTTCGAACTGGTGAGTTGGTCATACGGGGCGAGGGCGCTAGGGCACAAAGGCACCAGGTCGCCGCTCGGCGATTCGGCGCTCAGCGATTCGGCGCTCGCGCCTTGCCAATCATGAGGCACGCCAACTTGTCCCAACTTCTGTTCCAAATTGAGATTGAACACTTTCAAGCCCCTGCATGCGGTCTCATGAAATAAAATGAAGCTCATGCGTCCTCAATTTCGATGGAGTCATTTCACCGCACGGCCCAACAAGCGCCGCAAAGCCAGGCCTCTGGTCGCGGGTCTGCTTGTGACAGCTCTGTCGTTGGTTGCATTTGGCCAAGCCTGCGGGCCGAGCTTCCAGATTCTCGACAAAGCAGCGCGCGAGAGCGCTTCATCAACGACACTTCTCAGTCCCGAAGATCGTGCGGCCTGTGCGCCTCGGTCATCGCTTCCTGAACCGACGGACCTCACAAGCTTCGTGGAGTATCTCAACGCACTTCCGCGACCCGTGAAGCTCAGTTGTATTGTGATGAATCTTGCTGGACCGATCGAGTTGATCGCGACTCACTCCCAGCGCAGCGCTCAGCCCGCATCGAGCGCCAGAAACCCGCGCCTCTTCATTCGTCGTGGCGATCTGCTGATTGGCATTGTGACGAGCGGAGCTTCCGCAGCGCTTGTGGAATTGGGACAGCTCCTGCCCAACACTCAACAGAGCTTGAAGGCCGAATTCGTTTTACCAATTCAATCCGACCTCATATCCGAGGCCGATGGCGTGGAGCACACACGGCTGAGCGCCACGGGCGGCACAAGCTGCGGCACTTGCCACACGAACGAGACGCAAGTCACCTTGCCCAGTGGTGCGCGCGCATTTCGCTCCGACATTCTCAGGCTCGCAGCCCAAGAGGAAGTGCCCTTGGCGCAAATTCAATATGAGGCCGAAGAATGTGCGCGACTCAACTCAAGGGACGAACGCTGCTTGGTGTATCGTGCGCTCGTCAGCTCAGGTGGACTTCAGCGCCGCGAATATTGAACTCTGCACCGCGGACTTTCGCCGCAATGTTACGGCTGATCCGTGCGCGTGGCATCGGGCCGATCTTGACCGATCTCGGTCAAAAGATTTTGCCAAGTGACGATCACAAATCCCGCATTGCCTTCATCGCGACCCACCATCATCCGCGTGATGATGAAAGCCATCGTTACAGAAATGATCAGCAGCAAAATGTATTCGAGCACAACTTGCCCGCGGCGTCCGCGCCCGCTAGCGTTGAGGGATGAACTTCGATAAGCCTTCATCTCCGCCCCCTGAGCCTACAGAATCCGTCAAAAAAGCTCTCGCGTCGAGAGGCGCGAACAAATTGACCTCGAAGCCGGTTTTAATGAGTTTGGTGGGCGGCTTGCTCATCGCCATATTGGCTTCGGCCTACTTTATGAGTCGGCCGGCCATGGACTTGCCGCTGGCCCACACTGAGCCTGACCCTTTGGCTCACGAGCGACCCACCGCCCCCGCGCAGGTTGAAATCCAGCGCCTGGACTCCAGCGAGGAGAGCTTCAAGATTCAAGCTCATCGCGGAGACGTCTTGTTGCTGTGGTTCTGGACGGCCGATTGCGATCCCTGTTGGACGGAAATTAAGGAGCTGGTGGGTCTGGCCAAAAAGTATCAGCGCGCCGGCCTCAAGGTTCGCATGGTGAATATGGACATCGATGCCGAGGCCATTCGGCGCGTGATCGATCTTTCACCTAAAATTCTCCAAGGCAGCGGATTCAAGATGCAAGATCTGATGTTGCACGATCCAACTCGCAAAGCCGCGTTTGAACTGCGCGTGGACACTTCGCCCAGCACCGTGATGATTGATCGCGCCGGTCGCGTGGCCTCGGTGGGCGGCGGCTCGATGATCTGGACTCAAGAAGAAGCGCAGCGAATGATTGAAGATTTGCTCGCGGAAGACGAAGACGCGCCGGCAGCGCCCGCGCCGAAAAATGAGGACGAGGCCAGCGCGACTTGAGCGCTAGCCTTCAAGTTTTTGCTTAGGCCTCGGCCATTCGCTTCATCATGTTTCGCAGCAGGCTTGCCGCGCGTTCCACATGTGTCGCCAAGTCGGACTCGACTTCGCTGGCCATCAATCCCAAAACTAAATCCTGTCCGAAGGGCGAAGGATTGGCCGAAGTCGCTTGAGCACCGCTCATCGCGCTTGCGGGGGGACCGAAGCACAAATCGAAATGCTCCTCGGTCGGATAAATCATCACAAAAAGATTGGGGCGCGAGACGCGACCGGGGCGCGGCTCAGCCAACTCCCCCATCTGCGAGCGAAGTTCGAAATACAAATTCAAAGCCAAGCCCTCTTGCGCCTGCGCAAAGTACAAGCGCAGCGGGCCATCAAAGATGGCGCCATTGAAAGCAGCTGTGAAGTAAGAGGATTGTGTAATGAAGAGACGAGTCTCTTCGCTCGTGGCCACTTCATGCGAAGCGGTCATTGAGTTCAGCGGCATCCGTGTCGCGATCTCGTTCATGCTATCCCTCGATGTGAGTACGGCTCGATTCAGTTCAAGCCTTCCTGTGCGGTCACTCTCTTTTTGGCCGATGTTCGACGAACCTTTGCTGCTCGTTCGCACTCACTTTCTCAAGCTTGCCGAACGAAATTCGCAGCCTCGAGTTCACTTTCAGCCAAAAAGCGAACTGAAGGTTTGACACCCCTCCAGCATCCTGCCGCGAGGGGATGTCAACTTCGAGCCTAGACGCGGAAAATCTCCGGATGCAAATTTTTTTTAAGACTATTTAAGATTTTTGCCGGATCTTGATGTGCGCGACGAGGCGGCTAACACAAGTCTGTTATTTCAATGACTTGCGCACTCAACCCTCGGCGGCCTCTGGCTTCACGCCAACGAAATGAGATCGTTTTTCAGGCAGTCGCTGATCCGGCGAGGCGCTGTCCGCCTCGATAAGTACCGGCCAAGACTCGCGATGCGCCCTGCGGACCAACTTCGTAGAAGAGCTGCGCGAGACTCGCGCCCTTTCGAAGCACGATGAAGTCCGCGGAACTTCCCAGACGCAAACATCCCGTCTCAGCACTCAAGCCCAAAGCGCGAGCGGCGTTGTAGGTGTAGGCGCACAAAGTTTCTTTGAGCGTCATGCGCATCTGCGTGCGCGCCAACACACCGACGAGCGCGATGTCCAGCGCGGGTGCGGTGCCTGGATTGTGATCCGTCGCTAACGCCACGCGAGCGCCCGCATCGATCAACTCGCGCGCATTCGGATAAGGCAGTCGCGCATAGACATCCGCCACCGGCAAAAGCATCGCGACCGTGTCCGCCGACTGCGCCAATGCTCGGCGCTGAGTTGCGGTGATTTCGATGAGATGATCCACGGACATCGCTTGATGTTTGATTCCCAAATCCGTACCGCCAGAAAGCGACAGCTGATCGGCATGCACGGTGATCTCAAGCCCCTGTCGTCGCGCTTCACGCAAGTGCAGATCCGCATCCTCGCGCGAAAACGCGCCCGCTTCGACAAACACATCCACGCGACGAATCTCGCGCGGAAGCTTCGGCCAAACGCCTTCGCGCACTTTGCGCAACCATTCCGCGGCCGGAACACCCGGCGGCACCGAATGCGCACTGAGCGCCGTCCCCACCACGCGCGGAAGATTCAACTGACGTCGACTCGCTCTCACACATCCCGCAATGAGGTGCAAATGCCGAAGCTCCTCGTCCACACTCTGCGCATAGCCGCTTTTAATCTCGACGGTCGCAACACCTTGTTGCGCCAGCTCCTGCAGACGTTGATGAAGCAGAGCTTTCAGTTGCGAAGCCGAAGCTCGCCGAGTCAGCTCCACACTTCGTCGAATGCCGCCGCCGGCTTCCGCGATCTGCAAATAAGTTTCGCCGCGATTGCGCCTTTCGAACTCATCGCTGCGATCACCGGCATAAAGAAGATGCGTGTGCGCTTCGACGAATGCCGGCAGCACTTCACTTCCACTTAGCGAAATCGTCTCAAGCTTTTCTCCGAGCCAAGCTTTGGCCTCGCGACGAAAGTTTTTCTTCGCACCCTTCCACAGCACTCGACCTTCGGCATCCACCAGCATTGCGGCTTGGGGAATTGAACGCAGCTCGCAACGCTCGGGGTGGCGGCCATCGGCCTCGGCGAATTCCTCAAAACTCCAAAGCTGAGAAATCCCATCAAAGAGCTTCAGTCGCTTCGCTCGCGACGTCTTTTTGGATTTCAACTGAGCCATGCTTTCCACCTCTTCCAAGCTTCGCCGTAAGGCGGATAGCGAAGAGCGATGTCTCCCCAAGTCCGCCGCTCCACCCATGTGCGCCGCTGTGAAAACTCCATGAAGCCAAATTCGCCGTGATAGTCACCCATACCGCTGGCGCCGCGCCCGCCAAACGGTAACTCAGGACTTCCAAACTGCGCCATGACATCATTCAGCACGCCACCGCCAAAGCCAAAGCTCAAAGTCTCTTGCCCACCGACGCCCGGAGCACCTTCACGAAGCCACCGCACAAATTCGCGATCGCGGCTGAACACATAGCAGGCCAGCGGATCTGGATTCAGATCCAAAATCGCTCGCAATTCTTCGCGCGTCGACCAAGTGAGAATCGGAAAAATCGGACCAAAAATCTCATCGCGCAAAAGTGGATGGGATTCGCTCGGCTTCAATGCGGCCCGAGGCCACCGCACCAAAGTCGGCTGCCAACGCCGAGGTTCACTCGCCGAATATGGTCCGCCGCCTGTCAGCACTTCAGCACCCGGGCTCAGCGACTGAAGCAGCGACTGAAGTCGCTCGCCGTGGCGATGGTGAATGAGACGCGCGGAGTTTGCCGGATCATCGCCGCGCGACCTGATCTCCTCTTGCATTCGCCGTGTGAACTCGTCGGCAACCGACTCATGTACGGCCACGTAATCAGGTGCGACGCAAGTCTGCCCCGCATTGAAAAATCGACCCCACACGGCACGCCGAGCGCTGACCTCTAGATCCGCCGTCGCATCGACGATGCATGGGCTCTTGCCACCCAATTCCAGCGTCGTCGGCGTCAAGTGGCGCGCGCAAACCTGTGCCACAATTCGCCCCACGGCCGTGGATCCCGTGAAGAACACATGCGCCCACGGGCGATCCAAGAGCCGCGAGGTCCAAGGCCCATCGCCCTCCACCACCACGACCTCATCCGCCGCAAAGACTTCCTCAACCAGAGAGCGAACAAAGCGCGCGCTGGCGGGCGCAAACTCTGACATCTTCACACAAGCGGTGTTGCCCGCCGCGATCGCGGCGATGAGGGGCGCGAGCGCCAGCTGAATTGGATAATTCCAGGGTCCGATGATGCACACAGCACCTTTGGGCTCATAGGTCCACTCACAGCGAGCCGGCCAAAGCTTGAGTGGTGTCGCCACTCGTCGAGCCGCCATCCATGACGGAAGCTCGCGGCGTGCGTCGCGTAGCTCTTCACATAGAATCGCAAACTCCGACAAAAAACTTTCGAACTCAGGCTTCGCCAAATCTTCAGCAAGCGCGGCGTGCAGTTCAGCTTCACGAGCGCGCAGTCGCTCTTCAAGTCGGCGCAACTTTTCCGCGCGCCATTGCAGCGGGCGCGTTCGACCCGAAGCAAATCCGCGCTGAAGTCTGGCGAACACGGCCTCTGGCGAAGCCTGCGCTTCCGCCTTAGACGAAGGCGATTGAAAATTGCCGTTCAAATTCCACCTCGGGTGCACAAGCCTTTCGATCGGGCGTCTCAATTCGAGATCACAACACGCGCCCTCGGCGCAGGCAAGACTCGCCTTCGTCTCAATCTAGATCTCAGCGCCAGTGTTCGTTGATTCGACAAAATCAGGGCTGCGTCGAAAGCGCCGACACCTCAAGCCGCTTGGACCCAACTCACTTGGCCCTCTCGACCCACCGACAAGGAATCGATTTTGCTCAACTCATCTTGACGTTGACCTGCGGAGTCCCGCAAACCGCTTGCAGCACAGCGGGCCCGCAACAAAACATGTCTCACGATGAGACACCGAAATGCTTCTCCATTGGCAGACGCGAGTCGCCGATAGGAGAATAAGACTTCGGGCGGGGGGATCGCTTCATGTCCATACGTGCGTATCGGAGACGGCGAATTGCAGTGCTGTTACTTGGCATGTGCGCGCTCGCGCCGTTCACCTATAACTGTCATCGCGCCGTCGATCACAGTGCACTCACCACTCAAGGCACACCCGATAGCGAAGATCAAAGCGTGGTCGCCCTCGAAAACTTGGCCGACGATGGAGCCCCCCAAGATGAACCGAAGGTGCGCGTGGGCGCCGCCGTCGCAGCGGCCAGTGGCGGAAGCCTCAAGGCCACGGCGAGTTCACTCGAGGCCGGCTCACAACTCATGGTCTTGGTCGACAACAAGTGTCGCGACGAACAAGTGCGCAGCCTCGGCTCGCAGAAGCTCGCGGCTTCAGCATCCAGCAAGATCATGGAAGCGGCAGGCAGCGAAAGCATTCCCTCCATGCGCTTTCAGGCCGTGGAATGGAATCTTGATCAGAGCCTGAGCTTTGATGAGTTGAACGCGCTGGCCGACAGCGATCCCTGCATCGCGCGCGTCGACAAGAACCAACAGTATCAATTCAAACTTCCCGAACCTGTCAGCGTGGGCTCGCTCTCGGCCTCTGAGCAAGAGCAGCTGGCCGCCTCAAGCGGTGGCGAGGCGGGCATTCAAGCAACAGCCAATGACCCCATGCTGACCAACGCCCGTCACATCGCTTTTTCCAAAGCGCTGCTCGGCTGGGACTGGTTCTATTCAAGCGCAGGCGTGAAGTCCGACGTCGTCGTTGCGGTGATCGACACTGGCATCTTCGCGACACATCCCGATTTGATCGATAACGTTTGGCTCAACAACGGCAGCAACGGCTACGACTTCATCAATAACGACAACAACCCCGCCGATGACCACGGACACGGAACACACGTGGCCGGCATCATCGGCGCGCGCGCCAACAACAACGTCGGCGTCACTGGCGTCATGGGAACAAACATTAAATTGATGGGCGTGAAAGTGCTCGCCGCCAACGGCTCAGGTGGCGACGCGGGTATTGCCAACGGCATTCGCTTTGCCGCGGATAACGGCGCGCATGTGATCAACATGAGCTTGGGCGGCCCCGGGCAAAGCACGGCGGTTCGCGACGCCATGGTGTATGCGCTGTCTCGCAAGGTCACCATCATCGTCGCTGCCGGCAACGAAAACGCCGAGATCACAGCGGCCAACTTCGTCATGCCCGCAGGTTACGCCAAAGATTACCCGGGCATCCTCGCTGTCGCCTCCGTCGACGCCGTCACGGGTGCACGCTCGGGCTTCTCAAACTTCTCTCCGACCTATGTGTGGATCGCCGCCCCTGGCTCAAACGGCATTCGCTCCACCTACATCGCACCCGACAACTATCGCGACTTACAGGGAACTTCGATGGCCTCACCCGTGGTCGCCGGCGCGGCCGCACTGGTGATCGGCGCCTTCCACGCTCACGGCGTTGCGCAACCCGAGCCTTCGGCCGTGACGCGCTTACTCACCGATAGCTCTCGCCCCGTCGCGGGGCTCGTGTCGGTCGTGCGCAATGGCGCAACTCTCGATATCGAACGCTTAGGACGACAGTTCTATTCTCGCTACGTGATGGCCGGTGATGGCGGCTCGGAGGTGAGACCGTGAAACGCGCACCGCCTCGTCTCGCCAACATTCTGCGAAGTCTGACGATGTTTTCGGCCACGGTGGTGTTGGTGTTCGCTTACCAAAACTGCACCGAGTTCAAAGCCGATCCGAACGCCATCAGCAAAGTGATCTCGCAAGGCAGTAGCGGCGCCGCGTCCGCAGACTTGGTGCCGCGCACGGATCGCCTCGACTCCAACTGCGCCAGCAACTCCGCTTTCGATGCTTGTATCTTCCAGCAAAACCCCGTCGCCATGGCCAACGGCGCGCAGCTTTCCGGCACAGGCACAGTGCGCGCCACGGAACTCAACACGCGACAAACCTATGGCGTGAAGCTCACCTCGCTGGCGGGCAATGGGAAGCTTGAAAACGCGACGGTGAAAGTGACCTCGATCAACACACCGGAATTGAATGGTGTGCCCAACGGTCTCAAGACCGTCTATCCCCTTGCGCCCAACTCTTCGGCTTTCGAGCAAGTGATGGCCTACTATTGGATCAATCGCACATCCGAATATTTGGATGCACGCCTCCGAGGCCAACTGCCCGCGAAAGGCAAAGGCGTGAAGGTCGTCGTCGACGACACCATCACCGGCTACAATCCAACGAGCAACACCATTCATTTACGCCAGACCAGCACTAGCAATGTCGCATGGAGCGGCGAGATCCTGGTCCACTTGTTTGCTTTGGCGAATCTCGAGCACGCCTCAAGCGGTGCGATGCGCACCAAGTCCGCAACCAAAAACCTGACCTGTCCCGCGCCTTCGCTGCAGTGCTGTTCATCGGTGAACGGCTGTGCCGCCGCCTTGCAGTTCGGTGTGGGAGACTACGTCGCAGCTATTATGTTTCCCAATCGTCCTCTCATTGGTGAAACTTTGGTGAACACTGGCCAAGCGGCCACGATCGCGGGCTTTCCGCGCGACATGACTCAGCTTCGCAATCGCACACTCCTCGATGCCTACAATTCATCGGGCACAGGTGGCTCCGCGGGAGACGTGGGCGCCATGGGCTTGGTGTATGCAAATGTTTGGTGGGAAGTGCGCGTGGCCGCCGGCACGAATTCACACGAAGTCGATCAGCTATTTTTTGAGCACTTGAAACTGCTCAATGGCGACGACGACTTCCGCACCGCGCTACTGAAGATCTCGAATGCCGATAGCCGCCTGTTCGCCGGTCGCTATACGAATGCCTTGGTGCAAGAGTTCCAGCGCCGAGGCCTCACGCCCTAACGAATTTCTCGAGAGGGGCACATGAGCCTTTGGCCCCCACCACCCCGACGCCCACTGCTCGGTGCAGGAATGTGAACTCGTCCGATGCGTCACAAATTGGCCTCGACAGCCCTCGGCCTGTCTGTCTAGCCTATTGGACATGAACAAATTTATTTCGTCTTTCCAGTCGTCCTTTAAAGTCGCCGCTCTCTTCCTCTCCGCGTTCACGCTGACGTCCTGCTTGGATGGCGGCGCTTCGGACACCAAGATCAAAGAATGGGTCGAGAAGAACCCTGAAGTGATCATGAAGTCGCTGATGGATTTCCAGCGCCGTCAGCAAGAAGATTCGATGCCGAAGCCGGCGGATGTGCAGGCCAACGCCCAAGGTCTGTTTCAACATGCAGGCAGCCCTTCCGCGGGATCGACAGATGGCAAAATCAAAGTCGCCTACTTCTTTGATTTCCTCTGCGGTCACTGCGAACACCAGAGCAAAACCAACGCCGCTGTACTGGCGAAGCGTGGCGACGTGCAAATCATCTACAAGAACTTGCCGATCTTGAGCGAGTTCTCTGAGCAAGTGGCGCGCGCGGCTTTGGCTGCCCATCAACAAGGTAAGTACAAAGACTATTACGATGCGTTCTACAAATTGGATCGCAGCGCTCGCAAGCCCGATGCGCTGAAGAAAGTCGCCACTAACCTTCGTCTGGACGTGAAGCGCTGGGAAGCTGACATGAAAGGCGAGGCCGTGATGGCTGAGCTGATGCATGTTCGCGAGCTCGCGCAGAAGATGAAAATCAACGGCACGCCCGCGATCGCCATCGCTCCCAACGTCATCATCCCCGGCCGCGCTGACGAACTGGAAAAAGTCATCGAGAGCCTGTAAGTCGCATTCTTGTGACGGAGGAGCGGGCCGGTTTGCGGCCCGAGGCCTCCGCCCTCCACATGCCGAGCCCGAAGTGCTGACCGCATTTCGGGCTTTTGTTTTTAGGCTGCGCGCGGGTGCTGCGCGTGCGGTTGCGGTGCCGCGTGCGGTTGCGGGCGGCAGGCGGTGTCGATTCCGCAATTTCACTTTCCTTCACGACGGATCGCGAAGGAAATTAGCTCAAAGTAAGCTTTTTTCACCCTACCCCGCCAATTGAAATCCATGCCCCAATGACCCCAAGCTCGAATTGGACAAGGTATAAGCCGCAATTTCGAGGCACAAAACTTTACGCCGACAGCAATTGTCAGATGCGCTCTCGGAAAACTTTGGCTAGGAGTCTGAGTTCCGATTTGGAACCATGGCGATCTGGTGAATGCACCCGCCAGCATTAGAGGGGGAAATTCCAAATGTCTGTTGAATTAGGCAGCCCAATCCACGCGCTCCGACTGACTTGGCTCTCAGCTTCAACTCGATCTGCCATCAGTTTGTTGAGTGGCCTCGCCCTGCTGGGCACGCTGTCAGCTTGCTCGGGCGGCGGTGGCGGCGGCGGAGGCCAAAGCTTCACAGCTCCCGGCTACGACAAAGTCGCCTGTGCGGCTCAGCCTCCCGATGAGGGCCCGGCCGCTCTCTTTGCGAACAACTCGCAAACCAACTTCGTGCCCTCGTTCTTCTTCAAACCCTACGACAGATTCGATCTCGACGCTGTTCTCGACGCCTCGGCCGTATCGACGACGGACTATGTCCGCAGCCTCGGCGTGAAGCTGTTTCGAATTCCACGCGCCGAGCTCAAAGGCGCCTGCCAAACTTTCTTCAACCTCGACGTGGCCGCGCAGCCCTTGCAGGCCATTTGGAATGAGGCCGCAGGCGGCGGTGGCGCAGGTGGTGGCACACTCGCGGGTCTGTACTTCGAGTACTGCGATCGCGATTGCCAAGAGCGCTCGATCATCTCGCCGCATATTTTGGTCGACGAGGCCAGCGATCGCTGGACGCTGATCCACGAACTCATGCACCACAACTTCAACGTTGGCCGCAAAGCCGATCGCCACATCGCTTCGCTCGGCACAGTCCGCAGCCTCATCCGCCGTCACACCAACCGCTTGAAGTCGTTGATGGATGACTACAAGAACTTGCCGAATCAACAGTACCTCTATGACATCGCCAAAGAAGGCGATTCGTTGGCCAAAGCGCTCTACGACTTGAGCGTTCGCAACGCCTTCGAAGAAGTCGCCATCGAGGCCCAGCTGATCGAAGAGTACGCTGCCGGCCGCCTCAAAGGCGTCTCGCCGCACTCGCCCCGCAGTGGCTTGTGGTACATGAATCAATCGCGCAACGAAGGCCTGCAACGCTTTGATGAAGTGAAGGGCCTGCTCGCCTTCGTGAAGGATGAGGCCGACAAAAACTTCTGGCCAGATCCGAAGGCCGCGGCTGTCGACGCCGAGAAGTTCATCAAACAAGTTGTCGACGAAACCGAAGCCATCATCAAAACCGCCGAGGCCAAAGTCGAAAGCATGGGCACACCTCGCAATCCGCCGGGCTCGCGCCCCGCGGGCTCAGGCCCTGGCACGACTCCCGGCGAAAGCGATCCTGCTTCGGCTCTTGCGACAGGTCCAATCGCCACGCCGCAAGGCCTTCGCACAACAGGTCGCTCCACACTTGATCGCCACGTGCACCTGCACACGCACCTCGATCATCTTGAAGGCGCCGATGTCCTGCGCGAGTTCGATCGCGCCATGGACGAGATTCGCGCCATCAGCAATCGCTAATCGGCTTTAACCTGAACTTGCTAGCGCGCGCGCCATGTTTCCCGCATCGCGCGCGTTGGCTTTTGTGAGACGCCAAGGCCGGTCGCCTGAAGAACGAGTGCGTGGCGCGGCTTGTGATTCGGGGCGCGGCTCATGCGCGCGCCGAGTGCTTCACCCGAGTGTCAATATCATCACTCTGTGATCTCGATCGGCAGTCTCGGGTCTATCCATCGACTTAGTTGGCGTGGAGCTTCATGCATTGAGATGAGCCCCGCCTTCTTCGCCGCGCGAATGTTGCAGTTGCGACAGAGCGTGCGGAGATTCGGCGGCGCGTGCGTTCCTCCTTCGGCGAATGGGTGTATGTGGTCAATTTCGAGTGCATGCTGCGAGCCGCAGTTGGCGCACTTGTGCTGCGCTTCGTGCTGGATTTTGCGACGGAGTTTTTTCGGGATGTAGCGCGAGCGCTTTGGGGGCGCTTGTGTGTTCCGCGCTGGCGCGGGTTGCACGGCGTCAGTTGGCGCGTGTGTTGGCTTCGGAGTCGGCTGCACCTGCGCTGGCGCGGGTCGCAGCGCGGCGAGTTTCTCTTGCGCCAGCAGCGTGATGAGTTCTGCTGTCGTCATGTTCGGATACTTGTGCGCGAACGCCCCTTTGAGTTGCGTGATGATCTCCAGCGTTTCGTTCGGAAGTTCGAGTGCGAGTCGCGAAGTATTCGCGGTTGTCGCGC